>TARA_R100000231_G_scaffold604_2_pt1 | contig 24868 bp, 24 predicted proteins | sample TARA_R100000231 | Tara Oceans TARA_R100000231 (sample SAMEA2620565) | marine metagenome | biome: marine biome (ENVO:00000447); feature: surface water layer (ENVO:00002042); material: "saline water (ENVO:00002010), including plankton (ENVO:xxxxxxxx)" | depth 5 m | reverse complement strand
ATACTTCCATCTTCTACACAAACATAGTGATAACCAATGCCCGACCAGCCTCTGTCAAGGTGCCATTGATTTATTTGTTCTACAGTTGTAGCAACCGGACTTGCACTATGATGCAAAATTATTTTTCGTATATTTCGTTTACCTTTGGGCATTAAAATCTTCACCAATATCATTAGCAAGGACACCCAATACAGCCAAAAGATCTTTTACAAGTTCTTCTTTTTCCTTTGCTGTAAAACCACCTTGTGCATAGTTGACGAGTTTTCCAATAAGTGCAAAAATTTGCACCCATGATGCAGGTGTTATATCTATCTTTGGCATTATATATCCCTATATGTATACCCACGAAACCCCTTTACAGAAGGTTTTTTGGGTCCACCCTTTCTTACTTTCGTAGAACTATATGCTTTTTGTTCTTTTTTATTTACCATTCGTTTACTTTTTTTTCCGTACATTGTACCTCCAAATTTGTTAGACATATTATTTTTACAACCACAACCCATTTTATCTTCCCGTCTTCTTCTTTGCACTAGGTCTTTTTGTTTTTTTCCCACGTGGCCAAAGATCTTTACAAGCCCAATACCCTGCCGTTGTAGGATCTGACTTGCTACTACATCTGTGTCTTGCTCTAAATGATTTCTTTGCTGAATCAGAATAGTTATGCTCGTATCCTTTTGCACCATATTTAATTAGTTTTTGTCGACCAGACTTGCATCCAAGAACCACTTTCTTTTTTTTTCCATAACCTGCTTCACCCTTTCTCAAAGCTCTAGGGCGATTGCATTTCATATTTTTTTTATTAATCGGTTTGGGCATTTCTAATTACTTTTACATCTGTAGATATATCATCCAATTTTGCAGATAACTTTTCAATATTCATTTGATACATAACACGATCACCATCGCATTTCTCCATCATAATTTTAATTTGATCTACATACAGCTGACTAATATACCATAAAGCAATACATGCTAAAACAGTTGCGCCACCCTGACCAAGAACTAAATTAATTATTTTTTCTTTGTCCATCTTTGCCCCAAAAAAAAATGCCTTCCCCATTATAATGAGGAAGGACTTAAGAATCATTTATGCCCAGTAACGAATAACGTACAAATCAGTTGTCGAAGGTTGTGCACCAAACGTAACTACTGTATTTGAACCAGATTGTGATGCAGTATATTCATCAAGATCACTTGGTGAGCTTTCTACCTGCTTTAACAATACACCATTACGATAGACAGCAACCCCAGTTTCCCACCCTGCTGGTACTTGTTCAGTCAAGTTATATGATAGTTGTCCATTCGAAATAGTTGGCATATCCAGTTGTGGGGCAAATGATACCTTTTGTTTAGTAACAGCACCATCAGCTATTTGTCCAGATCCAATACCACCATTCTGTACTTTCAGACCATCTGGCCCTTTTGCAAGTGTAGAACCATCCAATTTTACAGTTAGATCGCTAACTGCTGTACCACCATTATATGCAGTCATTTGCAGACCATTACCTGCACTTAAGTTTGCAAGATTAGAACCAAGAGCAATACCAGAAATTGTATTGTTTGCAAGTTTATCATTAGCAATAGCACCATCTGCAATATAAATACCATCTGCATCTTTTGTAATAGATCCACCAGACTCAGCTTTTACTTTAAGATCTAGTTTATTTGAAGTGAATTGCAATCCCGGATTTGAAGCAAGATCAACATTAATAACATCTGGATTACCAGATGCATCAATCTCAATACCATTGCCACCTTGAAATGTATCAGGTATTGCAGCATTGATTGCTGCTTGAATTGCTGCTGCTGTTGCAAGTTCAGATGCTCCTGCAGACACAGAAAGATTTGTAGTGACATCTGATGTTTTTAATTTAGCAAATGCAACTGAACCATTTGCTAATTTACTTTCGGTAATAATCGAATCGATTAATTGACCGCCTACTAATTGTACTGCCATGTTATCTCCTATAGCGGTAAATACACTGCTACTAATGTTGTACCAGTAACAGGTAAAAATTGTGTTGTGAATGTTCGAGCATTTAGAATAGTGATTTCAATCCCTGTTCTTTGTCTTACTCCATTGAAATATACCACTAAACTGTCTGTATTAAACGTTGTACTAGTGACAAAAGTCTGTGAAACACCATCTATTTGTGTACTTAAATCATCTGAAATAGTCTCAAAACCAAAAATACCAAACGAATTAGCAAAAGCGTTTATATTACTTTTCATCTATACTCTCCAAGTAATCTTCACATGTTTTATATTTAAAGTTCCTGCATCAGTTTTCACCCAAACTGTTGTAGGCCATGTATCAGCTACATCTATTTCTATTCTAATCACACTACTGGTCATTGTTGTAGTTGTAATACCTGCTGCCAAACCTACTTGAGTATCGCCAATAATACACTTGTCACCATCTTCATCTTCTGTAATACGTACAGTAAGACTATTTGCACCACTCAATGTATCGCCATAAATCCATAATGCCGATAATGTACCTGTTAATGTTGGATAAGCACGAAAACCTCTTACCGTAGGTAATAGATTAAATCCAACATAAGATGTTCCTATTTCTTCATCAAAAGATTCTTCTAACTTGTAATGCTGCATACTATTCCTTTTTAGGTAACTTATCTTTTAATGTTCTATTTATATTACGTAAGATTCTTTCTTCTACTTGTTCAACAGGTACACTTTTCATTGGAGTTTGTCCCAAACGATAAAATGTATAAAGAAGATTTGGTGAAAGTGTTTGATCACCTCGTCCAATAGATTTAGCAAAAGAAGTAAAATCTTTAATAACAATTGTTTTGGATGGATCATTAGGATCAATAATAGTTAGATCTTCTTGAGCATAGATATTAGCTTTTGTTCTTTCCTTTTGACCCCTTGATTGTGCAGCCAAATAACCACCCCTATACGCAATCATATTGAAAGCTGTAAGACCTAACGCTCTATGAATAAGATACTCACTATATTTTTCCAACCCCTTTTTTGTTCGTGGAAAATCATAGTACTTACCTTGAAAACTTATTGCTCTGCCAGGTGTTTTATATTTTCTTTCTTCCAACCCATACATCTTAATAAGTTCAGGCAATCTTCCTGTTATCTCTGCATCAATAATAAGTTCTTGAGGAAAAGGAATCGGTCTTCCAGTTTTTTGTGCCTCAAGATTATCAAGAACCAAACCTAGAAAAGGATTACCACGTGCAAAATTTTCTAATCCAGATGATCCAACATTCATCAATGATTGTGCAAGCCTTGAAATTAAATTTTCTTGTTCAACTATTCTAGGATCAGTTTCAAATGCACCGGACATCATTACTAATGAAGCTCGACACAAATTATCAAACATATCAACTTGTGGGTTCATCATACCGCCAGCATATAAATCTACACCATCAGTTGTTCCAATATATATATTAAAGAATCTTTTTTTCAATGAATCTTGTTGGTCTACATAATCTTCTGCAACTTGTTTATTAATTGCATTTTGTATCTGTAAAACTCTAAATGGTATATTATTGCCGGTGGTTGCGTATCGAGCAAAAGAATTAATTACTTCTGCACCCATTGTTCGAGCAAAAGAATAAAAATAAATATATGGTAAAATGTATTTTCTTTCAGTATCTGTCAATGAACCATAATTAAGAATAGAACGACTAGCTTTATCTGCAGCTTGTGCAATCGTTTCACCAGATTCTAAAGATTCTATAAAAACATATCTACGCAATTGTGAATCTTGTATTTTATTAAGCTCAGTAAATATATTTCTTCTACTTGGTGATAAATTATCCCATAATCTTTTTGCTATACTACCTGAAATTTTAAACGGTTTAGAACCATATCTTGAAGATCCATCAGGATTTAACTTTACATCTATGAGAAAACGCTGAAACTGTGTATCAAAAAAATCTATATCTGCTCTACTATATTCAACATTATATTGTTGCATTAAATCTCTTAATTCACCTGCTGTAAAATCTCGTATTGCACCCCCTGGTGATGCTTTGATTATTACTTTATCTGCTGGTGCATATAAAAACTGATTACTTTTTACGCCAGTAGAAAACTTTTGATTAGATAAAGTTTCAAATAAACTAACTCTTGGTTTTTCTGTTAATGCTGTAAGCCCACCAGTAAAACTTATACCGGTAAACTTTGCAAAACTTCCTGCTTTTGTTTCTCTTGCACCTAAGGTAGTTAAATATATAGCGGGTTGTGTAAAAGTATTAGTAGAAAAATATCGAAGTGACATATCAATAACACCACCTAACATATTTGCAATTGCCCAACGTCTTGTAAGAGCAAGGCCCTCATGCAGATAATAAAATATATAATCAATTGTATTTGTTGTAGGACTTTTTTGTTTGTAATTTGCTAGTGTCTCAATGTATTTACTTAAATCAGATGTCGAACTCCCATTTACTATTTCTAAAACATTATCTATTTGCTTTTGCATATCGATTCCATAGATTAAACCTATGTTTTGTGAACCAATATATTCAAACCTTGGTGACATATTTGTTACTGCATAAGCTAATGATTCACTATTTGCACCATATTGAGCAAAGTATCTATTTATTATATCAAGTTGCTGTCCAAACAAACTATCGTATATACCATCAGTACCCAAAGTTAAACCACGTAAATAATCAAGTTTTGCAGACTCAAAAATTTGTGGCAAATTTTCTTGTAAATCTTGTATTATTTTGTTTTGTCTAAGAAGTTGGTCAATAGCTTCTTTACTATTTACATTTTGTTTCAACTCACTAAACTTATTTACAAAACCTTCTTCTATTTTTTCAAATATCTTTTGAAATTGATTATCTATCCTAGCAAAAGTTTTACTTTTTAAAATACCATTATCATATAAATTCATAATAAAACGATCCATATCTAAAACAACTGGTGTTTTATCTAAAATCATTTTATCTAAATAGTTTTTGATAAAAAGTTTTTGTACATCTCTACTGCTGTTTGTCCATATATCTCTTGCTAAACCATCAAATAAGATCTCTTTTATCTGATGTGCAATTATATTGACAGAATCTTGAGATATAATGTCTTCCCTTACTGATAATTCTAAAGTTTCATTTATACTATCTTCAAGTTTATCGACAAGATTTTCAGTATTTTTAAGACCTGGATTATCATTTGTTGCTCGACGAAGATCTAAAAAAATATCAGGACTTTCATTTATTAAAACATCTATTGATTCTTGCATATTTTGCAATCTTCTTATTTCAAAAGAACGTGCAAGAAGCGGAAGAACAAAATACTCTTGTTCAAACCTTTTTAAAGTTTTTATATTTGACAAACCAACTTTTCGTAAAACATTGTCTTTTGTCCGTATAAGCTCTATAACTTCTTTAAAATTTTCAATAGTCAATGGAAGTATATTATTAGGTGTCCAGAAAGGTACACTCTTATCTACCCTTACTAAATCTTCTACATATTGAATATACTTTTCTTTTATCTTTAATCTATTTTCATTCTTATTAACTGGACCAGATGTAAAAAAATCTTCCAAAGACTTTTTCCATTGCTGCATACGTGCATTGTTTTCTATAACAACTGACATATTGTCTTCAATAAACTCTATATTGTCTAATAAATCATCATACGTAGAACCTATGTTTTGTTGTTTCATAAATTCTCGCACTTGTTCAGATGTATATTTTTTATTTAAAACATTTACTCTTTGTGTTTTTTGAGATTTATCTGAAAATACAAACATATCTAAATCTGAAATAGCTCTGTTTTCTCTTATTGTAGATTCATTTAATTTTGTAATATATTGCTGAACACCAATATCCAAATCCTCTAACAAGACTTGATTAAATGCCTGCGTTTCCTGGCCTGGCTTTGCGCTTCTAGCTGCATCTTTATATCTTTGTAGACTTTGATCTATTGCTGCATTATGTGCTCTTCTTACGTCATCTGAGAACCTTTGCAAACCAGGTGTCAAAAATGAAGAACCGATACCTGTTTCTGCAAAAAAACTATTTTTCATATTTGAAAGATTTGAAAATAATGAACCATTCATATTTTTTACCAAAGATCCATCATTAATAATCAAACGTATTGCATTTGCTAAACCTGCTGCTTTTAATCGAAATTGTCCCTTTGTTGTCCCTGTGCCAATAAGATTTTGCCTAGCTGTGCCCGAAGGTATAAGGGCCATTTGTGACGTAAGAGTTCCGGTTTTTAAACGTACACCATCTAATAACTCTAAAGCCAGATCACTTGATACAACGTTTGTGAGTGTTTGTAACTCAAGCTGTGTAAGCGGTTTTGTTAAATCAATATTACGTGGTACTTGTAAACCTGTTCGTAATGTCCTTGTGTTTATATTACTTATTGATTGTGGACTTAAAGTATATACAACTTCTTCACCCTTTAAAGAAGGAGTAAACTGCAAACTCTTTTGTATCTCAGATTTATATACATTAAACTCAGGTTTTTGTATAGCTTTAATTGGAACAGCAACATCAGATGAAACATAAATTAAATCGTCAGGTATATTACGCAAAAAATTATCTCGCATAACATCTGACACTGAACCACGTACAGATTCATACACATTCTTGTATGTTCTTAAATTATCAGGAATCGTATCCCAAACTTTTGCATTATCTAATGATTTCCAAACATCACCTAGTTCAATTATTTCTTGTACATTTAAAGGTGTTTGAAAACTTTTAAGTGTAAGATCACGCCCTCTATCCCATTTCTTATACAAATTAAAAGGAACATTATCCTCTACTGCTTTCCAAATATCTTCATTAAACCATCTAGCTTTTTTTATATTTCTATCTATAATTTTTGCATCAGTCTTAGGTTTAAAATCTTGTTTAGTAATAACATTTCGTGTATCTTCTGACACTTGATTCACACGTCGAAGAACAACTATTTCATCACCTTTTTTTGGTAGGTTTGTAAATCTAGTTTCTAAGTTTTTTATTTTATCTTTTACTGTTTGAATTGGCATTGCAGGTTTCCCCTCGAAGAAACCCTTTAAAAATGATGATTGCGGGACTTTAAGATTATCTAAAACAATAGCAGGTGCCTTTAGTTTTTCTCCTATTTCTACAGCTGTTTTTAAAACTGCGATAGAACCTGCTATATCACCTGTTCTTTGTGCTGCTTTTTCACGTAATGAAGATCTATTTATTACACCACCTTGATCTACTATTTCTTGTTCCAATTTTTGTGCAGTAAGACCTTCATCGGCAGTTCTTAAAGCTGCATCAATTTCAGCACGTTGCCCACTATATCGAATAAATTCTATAGGATTATTGATAGCATTACCAATTTTTTGTGCGCGAACAGATTTAGCTGATCTTAAAGGTTTAGATGCAAGGCGTTTTGCACCTCTTACTAACTTTAATGCTTCAAAAGGAACTCCTAATGCAGTAATGGGAGCGCCTATCTCTCCTGCTAAACCAGTAATAAAAACAGATCCGGTAGAACCTTGTGTTGCTATATTTAAAAGACCATCATAATTTTCATCCGCAGGAAATAATTGTGCCTGTTGCTGCGACATTACACCTTGATTTAATAAAAAGTTTGTAATAAACTGCATGCCTAATTCTTCGCGTTCAGTTTTTTTATATCCTGCTCCTTTTCGTGTCGATACTGGCGCTCCTGTCATAGTACTAACTATATCTTGTGCACCTTTTATTAAAGGTGCTAAAGCCGCACTACCACTATTTGTAAGAGTTCTTAGACCCCATTCAAACGGTGATTCTACTACAAGTGTTCTTTCTTCATCTTGTATTCTATCTCTTTCAAAAGTTTCTCCTAAAGCACGTATACCACTTGTAATAGGATCTTTTGCTTCTGGTAAAAAATCCTTTAATCTTTTTGTTTCTTCAGCTAACAAAGGAATACCTTCTGTTACAAGAATAGATAAAGGATCTTCACCAAAAGTATCATATTTACTTAATAGTTCCGTAATACGTTCTTTTGATACACCACGTTTCTTTAGATCTTGTGCCATCTTTCTACGTTGACTAGCATATTCTTCTTCTATTTCGGCTTTTGATCTAGGAGTTTGTAACACCTGTCGCTTTATACCTTCACCCAAAAGTTCTAAAAAACCTGCTTTTCGTAACTCTCCAGTTTTTGCATCACGAACCAAACCTTTGACTGGATCTCGAACTCTACTTACAAAAGCAGCCGGTGATATAGGCTCATCAAATTCTTTTGTTGCAAACCTTTGGGGATACAACTCACGTTCTATTTTTTCTGTAGCACGTTTTGCTTGCTCAGATAAATCTTCTTTTACTCCACCCAATGCAGCCAACTCTGTCTCACGTTGTAACTGTGCAAACTTTGCCTGTCGTTCTAGGTCAGGTTGTTGTAAAGTTAACTCAGTTGTTTGTAAACCAATCGGTCTTTCTATTTGTGTTTCAAGTTGCAAAGCTGTATTCATTAATCCAATAATAGGACCAACTTTCTGACCATATTCTGCTAAATCAATTTCTCCATTGGCAAGAGCATTTTGTAATCTTTGCAGTTCTGCTTTTGCTTCTTCCATTGTTTGTGGTGTAGCCATGTCACTTTGCCTTGGGATTTATTGCCTTTAATGCTTCAAGATAATCTGGATTTTTTTGTCCGTCTGAAAAGATAAGAGGATTAGATGAACGTTGCAATGCCATTGCTCTACTTATATATGATGCCAATGCTCTAAACTCTTCTTCTTGTTTTCCCTTAAACGCATCTTCTAATGTTGACAATACACTATTATATGATTCTCCATCTACATACGACTTTTTTGTTTTATCAAATGTTTTATTAAATAATAATAATCCGTACTTTTCTGGTGCACCCATAGTTCGTATATCGTTGTCATTCTTTTCAGATAAATCATAAGCCTTACGTTCTGTTGCAAAATACTTTTGTTGAGCTGGTGAAAACTGGCTCGGATCAAACTTTTGTGCTTTTGCAGGTTCTGCAATGTCAGCTGCTCTACTTTGTATTGCTTCGATACTTCTAAGTTGTGGACGCATACCTGCTAACTGTCCACGTTGCTGTAATAAATTCATCTGTCTTTTCAAAGCAATATCATCAAGCAACAACTGCTCTTCTTGTGTTACTGCCAATGGATCTGTATTTGCAATCTCTTGTAACTGTTCATACGCTTTTAATGATTGTTCTGATAGTTGTTCTTGTTCTTGTGCATCAATCTGAAAATCATCACGTAATGCGTCAAAAACTGGAGCCGCTTCTTTTCGCAGATCCTGATATATCGTTCTATCCACTGCTTCAGGAACTTCTTCAGGAATAAAAACTTTATCAATATATCGTGGTCGTCTTGGTCGATCACCCAACATTGATGGTGCAAAACCTCTACCTTTATTTTCTACGTATTTTTGTCTCTCTTGTTCATACCTTGCATCTACTTCTGATTCAGATATACTTGCAACATCACCTAATATACCTACTTTCTTTTTTGAATCATCAAGTATAGTTTCATAACCACCAAATAAAAAATCTTTTACACGTTGCACTTCTGTATTTGAATCATCAAAACCTGTAAGAAGTTTTATATCTCTTAATATTTGATACCCAACATCTGCTCTACGAAATGGAAATAGTTGATCTGGGGTTCCTGTATAACCTGCTTGAGTTTTTGTTCCTTCTTGTAACCCTTTTGAAACTTCTTTAAATATTCTATCTGTTAATAAATTTTCCATTGCAGTACGATCACCAGATTTAACTGCTGTAGCTAATTGATTTACTGCACTTGATAATCCTGTAGTATACATGTCATTTGCTTTTGCACGTGCATTTGCAAAATCTTGTGCAGCCAAATCTATATTTGCACCAACTTGACCTACTTGTGCACGATTAAAATCTGATGTATATTTATCCATTTTGTCTAAATATGATTGTTGTTGTCGACCCAACAGATTAGCTCTATCTACTGCTGCTTTACGACGCGCATTTCGCAAACGTGCTGCTGCAGCTTTTTTTGCTGAAACACTTTCGCCTTTTATTAAATCACGTCTTAACTTACTTAAATCTTTTACGAAAGAATCAAAAGACTTTTGTTCCATTTGTAATACTTCAAGCGCAACTTGTCTTGCTTCTTGTTCTGATTGAAAATTACGTAATGCTTCTTGATAAGCTGTTTCTATAGAAGTTTTGATTCTTTGTTCATTATTTTGTCGATAAGACTGAACAATCATTCTTGCGATTTCAAAAGACATTAGTATCCCTCTGCTATCATTTTTTGTATAAGCTGTTGATATTGTGTATCACCCAACAACATTGCAGGATTTGTATACATCATCATTGCTATTTGTTGAGGAGTCATACGAGAAACCATCCCATCTACAAATCTATTACCATCCCCACCTAGTGACTGATTTGTTGCTTTAGTATTTTCTACTGATTTTATACCCAACATATTCTGTGTGCCTTCACTTGTTTCTTTTGCTGAACCTTTTAATCTATCTATATTTTTATCATACAACTCTTCTGCAAGTTCATACTCTGCTTTGACCCCTGCTGCACCTACAACAGCTTCGCCAACGCCACCTAGTGCAGATAGTGCAGCTTGACGTTTCAAAGCGTCAGACTGCCTTTTTTGCTCTTGTAATCGAGCCATTTCATTTGCTTGTTGTTGAACCACTTGAGCATCTCGTTGTGCTTCGGCCTGAGCTATTTGTGCTCTTGCCGCTTGACTTGTATCTGATACTGCTTGTTGTTGTCGAAAGGCAGCTCCTTGGCCTATGTCTTCAATGTTTTGTGCTGCACCAAATCTCGCCATCACTTCACGTTCTGCTGCTTGTATGGGACTAAGTGAACGAGCACGAAACTGTTCTCTTTCTGCTTGAGATAAACCAAGCGCATTTCTAGCTTGTAAACGTTCAAGCTCACGTAATCTTCTTATTTGTTCAGGCGATAGCTTTAAATCATTAGAAGCACCAAACTGATTTGCTGCTGAAATGCCACCTTTTAATAATGCACTTCCTGCACCTGCTAACATTGATAAGGTTAATGCGTCCATGTGTTCTCCTACATATAAAAACATTCAAGTGATACTGACCAAGATATATTCTGACATTTACCAGATTCTGATGTGTTTACCAAACCTATATTATAGCCCTTAATAGGGGATGATACATTTGTTAAAACATAACCATTAGTTATTTGTGTTCCATCGATTAAAACACTTAGCAAGCCAGGCGGTTGATTTGCTGCTCTATGCTCTACTGAAATACCATGAATAAATGTACTATTGAGAGAGGTGTACAAAATAGTTTCACCACTTGTGGCATCATTAAAACTTTGATGTATCATGTGCCATTGAAAAAAAAGTGTACATGCTCTTGCTATGTCAAAAGTTATAGAAGTATATGGAACACGTATTTTTTTGGTTTCATTATTAATAATAGATGGTGAAAGCCAACGTGAACAATATGAAGTACGATTAGTAAACGCTCCATTGTTTCTACCTCCAAATACACCAGATACATTTTCTGTTATGTTTGTTGTTGAAGTATATCGTCCTTGCATAATGTGGTGTGTATCTATCCATGGACTTGCTGTTTGCATGTCAGATTGTTCGAGCTTTTGTTGTTTGCGTTTCATAGCATCTAAATTATCGCGCACATCACTTGCATTTAATTTTTCGGTAGAAAATGTTTTAGGAAAAGTAATACTCATTTTTGTTCCATTAATAAAAATGCCAAATTGCTATGATCAATAGTAATTTGATGTGTAGAAACAGGACTATCTACAAGCTCCCAAGCATTTGTATTTGGTCCATTAACTGGTGTACTATTATAAAAATTTTGTACCAAACCTCTACATTGTAATCTTAAACCATAAATAGTATAGTTTTGATCGGCTTGATACCACCAGCATCCATATCCAGTTCTAGCAGGAGGAAAAATTACGTTAGGTGATGGCGAACCAGGATTTCTATAAACAAAAGCATGATTAACAAATGTACAACCATAAGTATTATATGTTGCCGCACCATGTGTAGCGGGACTTATTTGTATATCTTCAAAATCACTTTGATTAGGTATTGGTTCAAAAGATCCACTGCTTGAAAGTTTCCATTCGAGCCATACTACCCATGCTGTAGCATTGGTTGTAAGTGTAATAGGTGTTGTATTTGAACCTACAACTTCATTTTCAAACTGCCAATAAACTCGCAATAATTGTCCTTCATTAAATGTTCTTACCAAATTAAAAGTATTAACTGTTGTTGGACTATCATAAGGTATATTTACTGCTGTATTTGCATGAACAATATGTGATGAAGTATCATCATGATTATCTGCATCTATTAAAATTATTCCAGATTTACCATGACTTGTATTTAAATCAAAACTTGGCTGATCAATTCCTTCATTACGCACATTATCACTATCAAGAGGAAAAGCATTATTTACTTCAATAAACACTTCATTAATTTCTGAACTTGTAAGTTTTTCGCCACGTTTTGGTGGATTTGTATTTGTTATTCTACTCATCGCCATCTACCGATCATTAAGTGTTGCATAGCCAATAAAGTAAAAAGACAATCTGTGTCTTCTGTTGTTGATCGAGAAACTGATCTTGCTTGTACAACAACGTTGTTTGGGGAACTTGTAATAGGAAAATGACTAATCATACGAAAAGTAATAATAGGTTGTGGTATTTTATACACATTACAAACTTCTACACCATCAAATAAAAGTCTTATACTAACAGACTTTGGATTGTTTTCTGAATGATATGTATCATTATATACATGACTCTGAAACTCCCAATGTAACATACCATCCTTCATATTAGATAGTTCAAACTCATCAATAGTAACCCACCCTCCATTATAGGTATTATAGGATAAACCTCGGAAATCGCGTCCTGAACCCGTAGATGAATCAATTAAGACTGCCATATCACCTGCTCTTCTAATAAAAACATTATGCAGTGCAAAGTCTTGTATTGCATTTTTATTAAAAGAATTTGTGGGCATCATTGTACGATCAATACCACCATTAAAACTGGACTTGTAAGCATTATATCCACGATTAAAATCTTTGTAATCAACAATGGCATTATCTCTAGCATAAGATTCGGTCCATTTTTTACTCATAACTTTTTACCTTGTATTACTCTTGTGCCTTTTGTCGTAAAATCTATTGCATACCCAATAATATGTACATCTGCATTTGTTTGAATCATCCATTGAAAATGTGAACAGGATGAACTATATACATCATATCTTATAGTTGTTACTAAAGGCTCTTCCCAGTAAAAACCTTGATCAAGTATTACTTTATCATATACTTGCTGATCTTGAAAATCTGGTCTTTGTTGTCTCAATCCTTCTGTTAAATCATTACTATTATAGTTAAAATCCATAAAATAGTTTAATGGTATGTCTTGATCACCACCAGTAGCAATAAACAAATATACACTATGTATCTTTTTTTTAATAGATGAATCACCCATATCCAACCATGCACTTCTTATTGTCGAAGTAAAAGGGGGTAAGTCTGTAAGTGTTCTATCTGCAATAACTGTCCCTGCTGCACGTTTTTTCGATAAAACCATAATACCATGCTCATTATCACTCGAAACTGAATCGTCATTCATTCCGAACAATACATCACCTACACTATTAACTACAAGTTTACCAACAGGTATATCTTTTCTCATTGACCAAGTACGTTTATCTGTATGAAAAACCAAACCTATATTATTGACTGGACTTCCATCAATAGGAAAATGAACTATATATTCTCGTCGTTTTTTGCTATATACAGCAGAAGCACGAGTCATTGCATCAATGTTTATTCTTGCAAAAGTATCACGTAGATGTGGAGTTATATTCTCAACTGTTGGGTTATCATTGTAGTCTGTATTTATATTAATACTATAAACTCCATCATAACTTAAAAATAAAACTCCTAATCCTTCAACACCAATTATAGTTTCTGTGGCTCTTGTCCCAACATATCTTACAAGATTAGTAGCTGTGAAATTTGGATATGTGCCTCGAATGATGTCTATACTATATTCTCGGAAAGCTAACATATTATTAAAATATGAAAAGAAACCTGTTAATCCTCCACCCTGTCTATGTGAAAGTGTAAGAAAACTTAGTGCTGCAAATCGATCTGGTGCGGCCGGATGACTATAAAAAATAGTTAAATCATCATCTTTTCCGCCATCTATAAATAAACAATTTTTATACGTTCCAAGAAATCTACAATCTCTAGCAGGAAAAGCAACTGAATCTAAGTCATTAGGAGATTCAGCACCCAAACCTGTATCTGGTAAATCATCAATATAAAAATCATCTGCATTGTTGGGTATCTCTGCAACAAAATAAAATGTATTGCCATCTTCTAAAGAATCATCTGAATAGTTTTTTGTCCTGTAAATTCTTCTAGCAATCACATCATTATTACCAATTGGTATTTCTACTGTAATTGCAAATAGTAAATTATCAAGTTGTGCTGCACCATTTTGCGTGGTCCATTCAACAACATTACTTATTGGGCTTAATGGTGATTCGCTGCCTGCTGTATTTACAAAACTTACTCTATATCTGTATTTATTTTTTTTATTATTCTCTGCGATTCCAATACCCTTTTGTTTTGGATCATCACCTACATAATCTACAGTGTAAAAAAATATCGATGTACTATTTTGTCCAGATGCAGTTGCTGTAATGTCAGTTTCTATATTCCATACAACCGGTGCACTAGGAACATTATCGAAACCTAATGGATATTCAACTAGATAATTATTTAACGGATCACTTGTTATTGGCCAGAGCCTTGTTTTGGCAGGTTTATCATATCCATTTGCATAAATAATATATCTACCAAACTGGATATATTGTGTACCTACTTCTGATGCACTAGGTATTGTTCTATTTTGTGACAAAACTTTTGTACCAAGTGTTCCAATAAAATCATTAAGTAAAAATAAAGAACCATTTTGTTCGAATAAAATAGAATCTTGTGCACCTTGATGACGCTGAACATAATACAAACTATCGATTTTATGAACTGAAAAAGGTATATATGTCGATTCTTTACCGTATGGTTCATAACCAAAATGATTATTCCAACCTTCAGTGTACTGATCAACTTGCCAATTAATAAGTTCTTGTAAGTTATTTGCAGGTTGTGGAAAACTTTCGAATATACCAACAAGCTTATCAACTTTAATGTTTCTATCTTTCATGGCAACCTACGCAATGGAGTAAACATTGGTACTGTATCAACACCTGATTCTTTCATAAAACCTTTTACAAATCTACGAGGTTTTTGTGTAAGAAACCTTTGTTCCATTTTTACAAGCTCATTATCATATTTATTTTGATATATTTGAGCTAGAGTTGTATTATCATGTTTACTTAAAACATCCATCAAACAAGCATAAGCAAGTATCAAATGATGTGATTGCGGTATCTCTGGTATATCTGTTTCTTCTTGTAAACGTAACGGTCTATACACATAACGAATAGAAAGTTCAAAGTTTTCTGACTGTCTTGGATATAATCTCAGCTGTTGTGAATACCCATCAAAAAAACTATATCTTTGGGCATCCAATACAAAAGTTCCATCTTCAAAAGAATCTTGTGTAAAATCTATATCTACATTACCGCCATCTGTAAGTTCTACTTTCTGTACTTCATAAAAAGCTTGGAACTCTGGCTGATTATTTGCATTTGCTATATATATTCGTCTTGCAAAAGGTTGTTTTGATGCAAGTATTGGCACATTTATACGTAACTGTTGTGAATCTGTTAATTGTATCTCTTGACTAAAAGGAGACAACCCACTCTCCATTTCGTACTTTTGACCTTGACTATCCCATTTTACAAATGTTTGTGCTACTCGAACCGTTCTTTCACCTTGGCCTGGTGTTGTGCTGTTTGCTAAAACTTGTGGTGGTACTGTCGGTGATCGCATCGAAACACTATCTTGTATAATCCAATAGTTAGGTATGTTTACTTCATCCAAAGGTAAATTATAGTACTCATCTTCATATCGAGTAAGCGGTATAAATCGTCCAACAGCACTTGGTGATATAGATGCTGAACGCCTACCAACTTGTAACAAACTTATACAGTCTTGTGGTAGCCTAATAAATCTTTGTTTAAATTTTATTGTCTTAGATGTAAACATACCAAAAGAAGCATCTATAAAAAAACGAGTCAAAGTAGAAGGATCTTTATATAAAACCTCATACTCAACACCTTCGATTTCTACAATGTTACCTTCAATCCAAATGGGTAAATCACTTGTAGAGTCAACTATAGTAAGTTTTAAAATAGAATTAAATGAACCAGATGCAGTTCGAGTTTCGTCTGTAAATACATTGAGCTTTACTTCCTTTTGTGCAAAAGTAAAAGCCTTTTCAGAAAACAACATTCTATAATGATGATTAATTATATCGTCTATTTGTTGTGCATATTCTTTATTTGTATTTGGATCATAATCAATAATATTTGCTATGTATTGTCGAATGTCTTGTAGATTCATGTGTCACCTATAAAAAAGGGCTAGGCTAGACCGAATGGAATAACCTAGCCCAATGTAGCATGGAGAATGCCTAGAACTGTGGGTATACGTATACTGTTGCAAAGTTAGCATCTTCAGCACCAACAGCAAAAGCAACAATCGGTTTGAAAGATACAGTTTTGGTTGCACTGCCGCCTTCATCAATACTTACATCTGCATATTCTTCTGCTCGTCCTGCTGATGATGAAGCAACAAGACGATCGCCTTGCGCTACACCAGTAGCAACATTCGCAGAAATCATTCCACGAATACATACACGAACATTTTCATCTGCTGCTGCTGCTGCAATGGCAACACCAACACAAAGGTTAGTTGCTGCTGTTGCAGTAAGTTTCTTTACAAACAAGATTTTATCGCTGTCAGCAGATTTGCTCAAGTCAAGACAAACAAAGTCACCTGCTGTAATTGCTTCTGACGCAATAAACACTTCTTCGATTCTACGATTAGACGCATCGGCAGAAGAACCTGTGGTATCCGCCGCTGTATCAAGTCGTTGTAATAAATTTTGAGTAGCCATGTTTCACCTCTTTAGTTTTTAGTTGCAAAAGCATTAATAAGAATACCATGACCAGACAAGTTAGATGTAGTAAGTTGTGTTCTTGTCATAATGTTTGCTGCCATTGCTGCATATCCACTAATACGTTCAAACTCACCCATTTCAAAGAAAGCGTCACGATCAAAATAAAGTGAAAGCAATTTTGAATTCAAAAACATTGCGTCAATAGTACCGAAAAAATTCTCAGTCGCACTACCATCAGTAGAATACTGGTTTGAACCACTTCCGAATTCAATGTCATCACCATCCATATCTTTTGCAGCTACGGCAAGTTCTGCATAAGATGCACCAGATCCACTATCTGTAAACTTTGAACCAAGATTAGGCTCTACATAAACTTTTGCACCGTTAAACATAAGACCAAGTTTACCGGCCATATCACGCTCTTCTTGTATAGAAGTGTATCGTTCTTGAGCAAACAAACTATTTTTATACAGTTCATACGCTCTAGGCGACATAAGAATAATATCAACCTCTCCTTCGGGAGCAAAAACCTGTGTGTCAATATAAAGTTTGCTCATTGCTCTGAATAAACGAACTGCTTGATCACCTACATCTGGAAAAGCAGATGGACAATCAACATATTGATTTTGGAATGTGTCAGTATAAACTGCTTTATCAAGACCACCAACAAGACCTGATTGTGATCCGAATTTTTGACAGCCAAACCATCCAGTAGATGAAAATGGTGACAATGTTTGCAATTCAGAAAGAACTGTAGATTCGTTATTAACTACCTGCTTACAGAACTCACGTTGTAACATTCCCATTACTGACTTAAGACGAGCTTCTGCGATGTTAATTACTGCACGATCACCTTTGTTTGAAAGTTGTTCTTTTTCAGTAATTACAACAGGTGCAACAAAATCACACCAATTATACTCTGTTTGTCGTAATGGATCTTTGACTGCCAAATTAACAGATTCATATCCACTAGATAGTTGTGTAATCATTGAATGTTCAGTCATGATTGCAGGACAATTTACTTTACTGCCTCCATCACTTTCTATTACTGCACCATGACTTCGAATTGCATCAAGTAATGGTATGTTTCTAAATGTATTATCTACCTCACGATCTTTTAAGATACGCAGGGTCGATGCTAATATATCGGGTTGTATTGCCATTTTAAGGCTCCTACGTTAGAGTTTTTATCTATCGCTCTCGTATCCTCGTGGGGGAGTTATTTCAACGTGTCCTGTTTTCAGGGGTATCCATATTGCGACATGATTATTGTATAACATATTTACTTCTGTTGCTTAAGTAAATGTTGGTATAAGTCTGCTGCTTTCATTTTCGAAGATTCTTTTGGTATTGTTTTACCTTTCTTTTGGCCAACACCAATTTTCAAACCGCTTGCCTTTGCTGCGTTTTTAAATGCTTGAGCTTCTAAATCTTTCCTAGCTTCAATAGAATGACTTCTTCTACCTTTTACTATCCAATAAGCATCTTGCAAAGACAATGATTCATTTTCAATCAAAGTTTTTCGAACCTCAGATTTTAGATTTTCATCTGTTTGTAAATCTGGGTGTTGTGACATAAAAGATTCAACTTTGGCTTTTGCGTTAGCTTTCATTTGTTGTTCTGCCATTGGTTGTAGAACAGATTGTAATCTTTCAGCTACTATTTTATTGACATACTTTTCAAATGATTCTGTATCGTATGGATCAAACTCGCCTGTTTCTTGTTGGGCTGCTTCTTGTATTGCTCTATACGCTGCATTATCTTCAAGATTCATTTTAATTGATTGTAACTTCTCTGCCTTTTCAACTAAACTTTTTCTTTCTGCTGCTAGTTCTTGTGTTTTTCTAGTGTAATCAGCTCGAAGTTGTTGCATTGCACGTCTACTTTTTTCATCAGCTTGTTCAAATAAGCGATCCCATGATTCACCTTCTCGTAAACCTTCTTGTTCTGGCATCTCTGTTTGCTCTTGTTTGGCTTTGTGACGCGCTAAAAGATTATCTACTTGTCTATCATAATCATCTTTATAGTTATCTATAGATGGATTACCAATGTTTTGTACTTCTTCTTCTTGGGAGACTGTAGCAGTGTCCTCCGTTGTAGATTCAGTTTCCAGGTTTGGTGTATTATTATTTTGTTCTTCTGACATTATACCCTCTGTGCAAAAAGTTCTTCATCTGTTATAGTATCTTGTGTTTCACCTGGCATTTCAGTGTTCATAGTTACTTCTTCTGCTTGTACTGGTGTAGATGCTTTTTCAAGAAACTCTTTAAGTTTACCATCATTAGCCAGTCTTTTTAATAATGCTGCTAATTTAGCTAAATCATTATCACTTTCAATGCTAGATATTTCTATTTCAACAGGCACACCTGCTTGTTGTGCGACAGTCATGATTGCCATAACTGCATTAAGCATTTCCATTGGCATCATTGTCATATCTTCATTATACTGTGCCATTTGTTCCATTTCACCAAACATAGGCATTATTTTATTAACGGCATCTATAACTGCATTTAATGCTCTGCTAGAAAAATTACCGCTTGGTGTAATCATCTGCATACCTTGATTAGATGCTTCATTCATTCCTGAGCCTATTGCGTCAGCTTGTATTATCATTTCTTGAGGTATTGACATATTAAGTCTCCTATAAAAGATCTGCAACTTGTTGTGGAGAACCTGGAATACCTTGTTCTATCGTTGCAGTGGGTGAAGGTTGTGCATTACTTTGTGCAAGATCTTGTATACCTTCTAGTTGTGTTTCCAAAAAGTCTTCTGGAAGATCTAGTTTGCGTACAAGTTCTTGTAATACTTTTTGTTGAGGCACACCAAGCTCTATAAGTGTGCCTATTGATTGTAAAAAATCTTGTTTCTTTACTGCTTCTGAGACTGGAGTTGCACCTGCATCCAAAGCAAAATATGAAAAATCACCATCTAAATCTTCAACACGAACAACTTCTGGTTTTCCATTTATTACAACTACATCAGGCTCATCTTCTAAAAATATCTTCATCATAGATATATATACAGATGAAGCATATTCAATCATTGCATCACGTTCACGCGCTAAACGTCCTATCTCACTAGAACTATATGAAGCTAAAGCAGTAATTTCTGTTGCGGTTGCTCTTGTTGCTTCACCTCTTGTAAAGGGAGCCATGATAGAACCCCTTTGAAAATCATCATTTACTTGTCGTATATATGTTTCTAATTCAGTGGGAACACCCGAATGAGGCACAGGTTGTATAGAACCTGCAAGATTTTGACTTGGTGATAGTTCGGCTTCAATGTATTCACCATCTGCACCCAAAGCCAACTTGGCCATGTCTTCATCTGTAAATACACCCTTCTTTACTATCCATTGTCTTGCTGCTCTTCGAACCATCGTAGATTGATAAGTTCTAATAATATTTGTTTCCTCTACTTGTGAATATACTCTTCTTAATGCTGAATAGCCTCTCATAGGTATATCTGGTTGTCTTGAAAAATATAAAGGTACAATTGGAGCTAACGGATTTTTTGCTGCATCAACAAAAGGTATTTGATCATACTTTTGTACTTCAACATTTTCACCATCACCTATCTCTATCTCGACACCATCAAATAACCATTTTTCACCATTTTGATAATCTGGACTCCATACATACATTTTGTTTTCTTGTAAATCATAAAACTCAATTACTTGTATATATTCAAAAGGACTATCTATATCATTACCCGTTTTTGCTAACGCGGAAAGATTAACAGATGTATACGAATCATCACTATCATAGCTATCATTATCAAGAAAACGTACAAGTTTATGAGTAGAGTACTTTTTATTACCATACTTAGTTTTTGCTTCTTGTAAAGTAATATGGTAACGATGACCAATATACTTTTGTTCCAACCAACTTGGTGCATCTGTATCGACTATAACGTCCCATGCAGCAACAGCGGAGACCCCAACTCTTTTAAAAGGATCAGGATGCTGTGTAGCATATAACTTTAAAAAAGCGCATGGGTAAATAAGTGCTAATCGAGATACATCTTCAATTTGTGTACGAACTTTATCAAGAAACGCATTGGATAGGGCCTGAACTTTTTTTGAATCCCCTCTTCCTCGTACATCACCCTTGACAACTACTGCCGGATTTCTTGCATACAATGATGCAATATATCCTTCAATATATTCATACGCTCTTGTTGTCTCGATTAACACTTGATCTGCACTATAACTGTGATCCCAGTATCTTGTCATGTATGCAGCTCGAAGTTTTCTTAATTCACTCTTTTGTTTATCCCAATAAGATTCATGTTTACTAAACAATGCTTCTGCAATCTTTGCTTTCATTTTTTTCACCATTATTGTGTATAAACACAACCTCTATATTATTACATTTTTTCGTATAACAAGATCGTGCATAAGAAAATCTTTTAAAAGGCAACCAATCTGCTTGATTTTGTTCACACACTATAGATAAACCTTTTCTGCTTTTGCACCATGTAGATAAATGTTGATAGTCGATTTTAGAAAATCGATACTTGTGCCCTCCTATTGTATAAGGAGGATCTATAAACCATGTTGAATCTATGTTGGGTATTTTATTATACGAACATTGTTTTATTTTCCAATGACGAATATATTTAACTTGATTGATTGCTCTTTGTTTATAGTCAGCAGTGTTTTTATGTAATGCAAACTTAGTAGGTTTTTTTTGTGGGGTAGAAATACCTTTACCGCACCAAAAACCCATCAAAACTTTTTCTTCTTGTGTATATCCTTGTAAATCATCAATACACTCAAAATCCAAAGTTAATCTTTTTATATCGTTTGGTTTAGCTTTTATTAAATAATCCCAAATCATACAAATATTTTCATCAACATCATACAACTGTATTTTTTTTTGATAATGCAATAAACTATATTGAGCACTACCTGCAAAGGGTTCAATAATACTATCACCTTTAGGAAAAGGGTATTTAGGTGCAAGATTATATTTAGCACCATAAAAACTCCAAAAAGGTTTTAGTCTGTTCATTGTGCTCCCCTAAAAGGTAATCGCAATAATCTTATACGTTTTGCTCTTCGTTTGCTTATCATTTTATCCATTAAACCTTGCTTTGCATTACGAATCATATAACTTGGTATATCTCTTGCACACCTATAAGCTAATGCCATAGAATCAGCAAGATCATCATGTAAACCATTTGGGGCTTCTGGTGTAACTCTATATATTGTCATACTTCGAAGTTCCATAAGTGTTGTCATATCAAGACGTGAAATCATATCACAAGAAATCATCTCGCGTAAAAGTTCATACGCTTCTATTTTACTTTTTGCACTTGTAACCCAATGTTTACCAGAATTGTCATACCAAAGATTGTGATACTCATAATCTAACAACTTTTGAATAACTACATGACCATGATTATTTGATTCACATAAAATCATAGCTTCATTATATTTCATACCAATGTGCATAATTTTTTCTGCAAACTCAACTGGCGATATAGTATTGCATCTATATTGATATACTACTTCTCGACTTGAACAAGATACCACACAAATGCAACTGTAATCACCACCAACACCACCTGCAACATCAACACCCATTGCATAAACATCATCAGTATATACTTCATCTTCATATATTCGTTCATTACCTTCAAACATAACAGGCATTATTTTATCTAGTGCATCACCATCAAAATATGCTGAACTACCAAACGAAAACGCATCATCAATTGAAGCAGGGTATTCTCTTTTAAACTTGTCTATTCCAATAGTTGCAATTTGATCGCGCCTCCATTGTATCTGTTCATCATCTAATCCATATAAAGAAATTAACTTTTGTTCTTCCTCTGTATAGATCATATCTATAGATGATGGTGTACGATAATTTTCATGCTGCCACCACCAGAAAGTAACTAATGTCCAACCATTATCAGGGGCTTCTTTACACAACTTATGAAAAATATCACCTACTGTGTTCGGTGTAGATTCTATTACTATCTGACCTTTACCAACTGTAGCAACAACCTGTGCTAACACCTCTTCTTGATCAGGATAAAAAGCAAACTCACTTAAATGAGCTGAATTTAAAGTAAAAGATCTAGTACCTCCACTTGATCTCGCTGTATATGAAGATAGCCCTGCTTGCGTGTCGTCAAAAATTAAATCCGTTGTATTGTCAATAGAACAATGTCTTTTCAACATTTCAGGCAAACCTGCTAAAAAATTATTATCCATCTTACGTAAATGCTTTGCACTTCGATCATGAAAACTAAGAACACCATACTTTATAGGATCATGACTTGTGTATACTTTCCAAAACGCATAAGCACGTAATAATGTGCTTACTCCAATTTGTCTGGGCTTCACTACTATTATTTTTTTGTTATTACAAATTTGAGATAAAAGTTCTTGTTGTTCTGGGTATAAATCAAACTGTTTGTATGCACCACTATATTTATCTTGTACTCGCAATAATCGAAAAAACTTTATTGGATCTTTTAAAATCTCTTGCAATTCTTTTCGATGTCTACGCGGCACTTTATAGGAAATATATGGAAGCTTCATTTATCTTTTACCAACTTCAAAATATTTTTTAATTCACCATCATTCGCATCTGTAAACTTGCCTTTTATACCTTTTTTATTTCTAAATGTATCTATGACATATTTTGCTGCATTGACTTTTGCACCATCATTCTGACCATTTTCCATCACTATCTGCAAAGTCTTATATGCTTGATCTAATAGATTTCTTTCTCGAACCTCAGTATCAAGTAACGGTTCATTGTATTGCAAAATCAATGCTTGAAACTCAGCCTTCTTTTTCCAATGAATAATAGTCTGTCTAGCTACACCAATTTCATTTGCTATCTGCAAAATACTTAAATAACCTTGTGCACATAACAATGCTGCTTTCTTATGCTTTTGTGTAATTTTCATACTAACCTGCTTATTTGAATCTGAACTTCTGGTTCTTCATAATCTGCACAATACCATTTTTGTGCTAAAATCTCAACAACTTGACTATCGTCGTGCCAAACACCTGCTTGATTGCAAGCATCCATTACTAACTTTAAATAATTATCTACGTCTGGTTTTGTTGTCTTTAATACTCTATCTCCTTTTCGCATTGCTAAAGGACGTTTACACAAGAATCTACAATACACTGACACCGGTACATCACTGGGTATTTGCTCTTCTCTTGTCTCATATATTTTTTTTGCTATTGCATCTGTAGCTTCTTTCGTTTTCTTTGGTGTGTAGGTTCGTCCTTGCTTTGTGAACCTTGGTCGACCCTTCGCTACTGGTTGCATCTTGACTATAAAAGTCTGAATTTGTTTGGTTTTTTTGGTTTTGTTTTCTGCCATGCCTTCTCCATAATATGCGTACAAGCTACCTCCAACGTTGGTTTTTATTTTTATATAATACCTTGAAAGTTTGTTGCAAAAATAGTATAACAAAAACATGCCTTATATGTCGAAAAGTACTAGAACCTTAAAAAGTTATCCAGATATTTTTTGGGGTAGCGCAGCTCTTGACACGTCAAGACTTTGGGGGGTGGGGTACCCCCGTACTGAACATTTGTTCAGTATCCGAACAGTGTTCGGTAGCAGAAACACCCTGAACGCCTGTTCAGTAGGTGAACGTTTGTTCAGTGTATTTTACCCCGGCCACAGAAAAAACCCCTGAACGTTTGTTCAGTAAATTAATCTACCGGCTAGTAGATAACACCCTACCCTGAACGCCTGTTCAGTGGGAACGCTGAACGTCGGACAAGTTCGCTTCAATATAATCTACC
>TARA_R100000231_G_scaffold96936_3_pt1 | contig 25381 bp, 34 predicted proteins | sample TARA_R100000231 | Tara Oceans TARA_R100000231 (sample SAMEA2620565) | marine metagenome | biome: marine biome (ENVO:00000447); feature: surface water layer (ENVO:00002042); material: "saline water (ENVO:00002010), including plankton (ENVO:xxxxxxxx)" | depth 5 m | reverse complement strand
ATTACAAGCAGAAATAGAACTTGCTAAAGAATTACCAGAACCAGAAGTATCACGTATGGAGTATGACCTTAAAGATCAGATGATTAGAGATTCAATACTTAATACAGAAAACAAGGTCGATAAGTTAGAAGAGAAAGTAGATGACATTAAAGAAGATACAAAAGCTATTACTCAAACACTTATTGATATGAACAATAAATGAGGTATTCAGATGAATTATTATTATGGTATGGCATGGTTGCTTGGATTATTCTTATGGCAATCGCCCTTATATTCACAGTCAGTTAATCTAGATAGTTTTGAAAAAATTCAACTAGTAAAACTAGAAAATTGCGCAGTAGTACAAGTAAATGCTTCTTGGAACTATAGAAATAGAGCTAAGATAGAAAAACTTGCCAAACTTTGCTATGTAGGAGAAGTTGATCTTAGCAATAAAACTATTGGTGCAGTTATACAGAAAGAGTGGAATATAAAAGTTGTTCCTACTATTATTATTTTTAAAGATGGTTCTGAGGTAATGAGATATGAACCAGGTATTAGTATGAAGTTTGATGAGCAAGAAGTTTTTGATAAAATCCGTAAAGAGATTAAGTAGTTGAATTGTATTTAATTAATATATTAAGTTTAAATGCAATAAAAACAGCTAATAAGGAGAAATAATGGCTAAAAAAGATAAACAGTTAAGTCTTAAAGAGCAGGGACAAAATAAAATGGAATCATTAGTTGAACAACATAATGAACTTGCTGGACAAATTCAAGAAGCTAATTCAAGATTAGCAGAAGTAAAACAAATGATCATTGAGCATCAAGGATATATGAAGGGTCTTGAAGCTTGTGATGAAAACTGTGAAAAGGAGTAACAAATGGGACCAATACTAGGTAAAGTTCTTACAAGTTTAGGAACAGAAAAACTTATTAAAGCGATCATAATGCATTTAGGAGATTGGTTAGTATCTAAATCTTCTAATAAATTAGACGATAAGCTATGGGCTGAAGTTAAAAAAGCATTAGATAAAAAATAGGAGGTTTCTTTGAAACTAAAAAAACGTGGTATTGTAATACCAGACCAGCATTATCCATTAGAAGATAGAGCTGCAGTAGAATGTGTTAAGAAAGCAATACTTAAAATAAAACCTAAAGTTTTTGTTAATTTAGGTGATGTTGGTGAATGGGAGTCTGTATCAGCATGGAAGTATAAAGACAAAAAATTACCACCTTTAGAGTTTCAACTTCCTATAGTTAAAGAGGAAATTAGGTTAGTAAATAAAGGTTTAGATGAGTGGGATGAAGTCCTTAAAAAAGTTGGATGTAAAGAAAAGTATCTCCTCCAAGGTAATCACGATCTTTGGTTGGATAATTTTTCTAACAAGTATCCCTATCTTAGTGATCTTAACTTTTTTAAGGCGTGTAAAATAAAAGAAAGAGGTTATAAGTATACTGAGTATAACCTTCCAATACAAATTGGTAAATTAGCTTTTTTTCATGGTGCGTTTGCAACAACATATCATGCTAAAAAACACTTAGAAACATATGGAGAAAATGTTATGTATGGTCATACACACGATTTACAAAGACATACTCTTACAAAGCTAGGTGGTAATATTGCAGCTTGGTCATTAGGTTGTTTAAAACAAATGTCCCATGAAAATAATAAATGGTTAAAGGGTAGACTACATAATTGGGCACATGCTTTTGCTGTGGTTGATTGGTTTACTAATGGAGAGTTTAAAGTAGAGATTGTTGAAATTGTAAACGGCAAAACTACTTTGTGGGGAGATATAATAGATGGTAACAACTAGTACAATTGGCGGACCTATGCAAGGAACTTCTATTAATGATAGTAGAAGAAAGTACAATCTCAAAGATAAAAAGAAAAAAAAGAAACTAAAAACTATGATGGAAGTAACCAGGAATGCCAAAAAAAATACTTAACATAAATAATTTTAGTGCAGGATTAAATCAAAAGACTTCAGCAAGAGATTTAAAACCTAACGAATATCAGGAAGCAATGAATATGAATAATGAAACTCCTGGTAAGTTAGTTACCTTTGGTGAATCTGTTAATGGTCCTCTTACTGCAAATAATGGTTATATACCTTCAAGTGCTATAACTGCAGTAGATAATTTAAATCACGGATTTGGTTTACATCATACTACATTAGATCGTGATGTAGATACTGTTGCTTCAGGTGAAAATGAATATCTTTTTTTAGATGACCTTTCTCAAGCTAAACTTCATATTGTTGAAGTAAGTGGAACTCCTGCTGTTAAAACTAATAGTGTTAATTATGGTTCTACTCAAAATTCAAGTACTCATATGTTTACTATAGATGGTTCTACAAAAGTTTTACCAAGGGAGGTAGCTGGTAATAGCAATAATTACCCTCATGTTTTTGAGTTTTTTAAATTTACTAGAAGACTAGGACACGCAAGTACTACTGGAGATCATGTTCATTCAATAACAGCTAATTCTGGTGCTGGTGAATATTCTGCAGAACGAATGGAGATAGCAAAACCTGGACTAAACAATGAAGTTAATTTTTTAAATGTAGGAGTAGATAGTAACAACGCTATTCGTTCTGATGTTGTTACTGAAGCTGCGATAAGAAATAAAACTGATCAGAGTGCTTTCCAAGCTTCAGCTGGTATAGGAGCTATGGTTATTTGTCCTAGATTTAATGACCATAATTCTTCATCAGATTCAGATGGTAGTATTCTTGTAGCAAATGAACATAGGTATGCATTTTATGCTACTAAAATATATCAATCTTCTGCTGCTTTTAAAAAACAAGAGTCTATGCCTACTTTTTTAGGTATGGCTAGTCAGGCAGGAAATTTTGGTGACAACATTACTCAAAAAATGTATTTAAATTTTGTTGGAAGAATTGGCTCAAAAACAACTACTCAACATGAAAAAAGATTTGCTGGTTTAAAATTTTATTGGGCTAGAGTTACAAACCCTACTACTACTTCATCAGATTCAGATGGAGATGTATCTTCCAAATATTTATTAGCAGAAATAGATTTTGAAAAAGGTATTAGATTTGCTGGAGATAGTACCTACGAAGCATTTGGGGTAGAGAACTTTAATGGAGGAGCAAACAGTGCTGACGAAACTTGTTATGTATATCCTGCTAATAGTTATAATACCACTGATGAAAAATTTATATCTAGTAGAGTTTTAAAAGAGTTAAAAGTAATAGAACCTTATATAGGACCACAATCAGAAACAGCTCTTGGACAAGCAAACACCACCTATACTACTAGCGTTGTTATTAATAGAAGGGTTTATGCTGGAAATGTTACTTACAAAGATGAAGATGATAATATACAAATAAAACCAGATAGAATTTTTAAATCTAGACCTAATGAATTTGACTACTTTCCAGTAGATAGTTTTATTGATGTAGCTGTAGAAGATGGTGATGAAATTATAAAATTAGCAAATGTTGGTAGTAAACTTTTACAATTCAAAAAAAATAAATTATTTATAATAAATTGTAGTAGAGATTTAGAATTTTTAGAAAGCGAATTAGAGTTTAAAGGATGTGAAAAACCTTATCATGTAGTTCAAGGAACTGGTTTTGTTGCTTGGTTTAATAGACATGGTATGTATTTGTACGATGGAAGACGCATATTAGATTTAGATCTAACCGTAACAGGAGAATCTAGATTTGCTTCTATGTTTGATAAAACAGGAGGAAATTTAATAGCAGGTTTTGAATTTGATAAAAGTATGATAGGTTTTTTACCTGATACAAAAGAATTAATTATTGCAAACAAAAGTAATACTATTTTAAAATATGATATTAAATCTGAAAGTTATAGTGAAGCAGATACTTTTGAAAGTAATACTGGTTCAGCAAATGCTGTTAGTAGAGCTGCTTCTGCAGATTTTACAAATTTTGTAAATTTAAACGATGGAACTCTTGTTTATTGTGTAGAGCAAAATGGAAGTGCTCCAAACAATAAAGTAAAGATGCGTCAATGGAATAACGATCCTTCTGGTTTTACTGCAAATAATCAAGTAGTATTTAAATCAAAAGAATATGATATGACTACACCTTCTGTTAAAAAAAGTATTACTACTGTTTATATAAATTATACAAGAGGTGAAAATATATTAGTAAAAGGTTTTGCAACTAGAATGGATGGTAGTCAAGTAGAAGATACTTTAGTTGCTAATACAAGTAAAGAGTTGTCTAATACTAGTGCAGATTTCCAAACAGAAAGAATATCTGTTACTAATTCTGTATTTAAAAATTGTACTTCGTTTGGTATAAAGTTGTTTGCAGATAGTAGTGGAAGTGTACATAAAGATTTTACTATTAATGATATACAGATTGTATTTAGAGATAAGGTAGCTAAGTGAGAAGAAAAGGTTTTGGATCTGTAGAAGTAAGAAAACCTACAAAGAAAAAAACCAGACAAGGTCGTGGTAAACGAACTAAGTATGGTAATAAACTTAGCAAAAAGTATTATAAAAAACGTAAAAGAGGACAAGGTTAATGGCTAAAAAGAAAGATCCTAAACTAACGAGAGCTGGTGTATCTGGTTATAATAAACCTAAAAGAACACCTAATCATCCTAAGAAATCACATGTAGTGGTAGCTAAGGTTGGAGATAAAACAAAATTAATAAGATTTGGACAGCAAGGCGTAAGAGGAGCTGGTAAAAATCCGAAGAGTAAAAAAGATAAAGCAAGACGTAAATCATATTATGCTAGACACAATGCACAAGATGCTAAACCAAGTAAATTAAGTGCTAGATATTGGTCACATAAAGTAAAATGGTAAAGGAGTTACTATGAAATATGGAATGAAAAAGAAACCTATGAAAAAAGGTAAAAAGAAAAAGAAGACTACCAAGAAAAAAGGTATGAAGAAAGGATATAGTTACTAATGAAAGTTAAAGCACCAAAAGGGTATCACTTTATGAAAAAGGGTAAGGGTTATGTTTTAATGAAACATGGAGCTAAGTTTAAAAGACATAAAGGAGCATCTTTAACTATGCCTATGAAAGTGGTCAAAACTCATGGCTAAAAAGAAAAGCACAGTAAATAAAGCTGGTAACTATACAAAACCTGGTATGCGTAAACGTATGTTTAATGAAATTATGGCAGGAAGTAAAGGTGGTAAACCTGGACAGTGGTCTGCTAGAAAAGCACAAATGTTAGCTAGAAGATACAAAGCAGCAGGTGGAGGATATAAGTAGTGGCATTAAAAAAATCACAAAAGAGTTTAAAAAAGTGGACAAAACAAAAATGGCGTACAAAGTCAGGAAAACCTTCAGGCGAAACTGGTGAACGTTATTTACCTGATGCTGCTATTAAAAAACTTAGTGCAAAAGAATATGCTGCTACTACAAGAAAAAAGCGTAAAGATACAAAAAAAGGTAAGCAACATAGCAAGCAACCTAAAAAAATTGCAAAAAAAACAAAGAGATATAGATGAGAGATAAAACAGTTTTAAATTCTTTACAAGAACAATCTTCTCAAATAGAGGAAATAGATCAGCAAATGGAAACTCCATTGTCTGTTAGGCAATCTGCTCCTATTTCTGAAGAAGGTTTTGACGGTGATCAAGTAGTAGTAAGCGATTCATCTGGTTCTTTTGTTTATATAAAAATAAATGGTAGGTGGATGAAAAGTCAATTAGAGGAGGTAATATAATGGCTAGTAAAGAAGCAGCTGTAGTTGGTAATACAGCATTAGATATTTTAGAAGATAACGTAGAAAGACAAGAAGAATTTGAAAAGTCACCGCTTGGACAAGCTTTGTATTATGGAACTGCAATGCTACAGGGTTCTAGAATAGGTGGAGCTATAGATAAAACTTTAGGTATAACCGATTATTTTAAAGATCGTAAAGCATACAAAGAATCTGACGAAGGTGCAGCTTTATATGGAGATCGTAAAGCATTTAGAGAAGGTTTTAGAAAATATCAACAGCGTGCTAGACAAACTGTACGGTCTGCAGAACCTGGTGAAATGATGTATGATATGTATGGAAATGAAATGTTTGAAAGAACAAACAAACCTTTTATGGATAAAAGAAAAGTTCGTGCATATTATTTAAATAATTTAAAAGATTATAAATATAACCCTGAAAGCGATTCAACTGAGCAATTAACACCAAGAGTTAGAGTTAATAAAATTACTCTTCCAGAAGCATTACAACCAATAGATACTCAATATATGAATCCTTCACCTGTAGTAAATTATCAAACTCAGGGTATGGATATGCAAGATGTTGATAATATTACTAGTGTAGATCAGTATGGTGCTATAAATGTTGATACAACAAGTTTGTATCAGGGGATGTTAAATAATTATAGCGGATTATCACCATTGCCGCAAGTTTCAATAAAGGAAAATAAATAATGTTATTTAAAAAAGATAAATCAAGTTTTGAAGAAAAACTTTTTGAACATATGAAATTACGTGAAGGTTACAAAAATGAAGTATATTTAGATACGTTAGATAAACCTACTTGTGGTATTGGTCACTTATTAACTGCATCAGAACGTGAAGACTATCCTGTAGGTACTGAAGTAGATGATTATAAAATTAAAGAATGGTATATGGAAGATATTACCGTTGCGTTAGAAGCAGCAAAAAAACAAGCTAGTATACTATCTACAGATGATGATGATATTATTATAGCGTTAACATCTGTTAATTATCAGTTAGGTAGAAGTTGGACTAAAAAGTTTCCTACTGCTTGGAAATGTTTATGTCACAAAGACTATGATCGTGGTATAGATGAGATAATGTATGCAGATAAAGAAGCAGATAGATATTCACGTTGGTATAAACAAACACCAGTGCGTGTAGAAGATTTTGTAAAAGCAATAAAAAAACTTAAGGAGATTAATAATGGCTGAAGAAATGAATATGAATATGGAACAACAACCAAACGAAGATGATATGGAGGCACAAATAGAACAAGTTAGGAAAGAAGTGTCTGCAGAATATGCACCATATTTTAATGAAATGAATTGGTTAAAAGCTATATCTCCTAATTTGGAATTTAAACCTTTTAATAAACAAGAGGAGGTAAAATAATGGCAGCAATAGGATATATAGTAGGAGCTATAGGTGGAGCTATATTAGCTGATAATGCAAAAGCACGAGAAAGAAGAAGAAAAAATGCTGTAAGAAGAACTTCAAATCAAGGTATTATGGATTTACAACCTTTGTATGGAGAGTATAGACAACAAGCTGCTGTAGCAGCAGGTTTAAGATTTGATCAAGTAGCTTTACAAACAGATCAAGCAAGAGTTGGCGTAGATAGAGAAATGGCTGGATATGGTAGAACTGGATTTTCAAACTTTGATAATCCGTTGTTAGCAGATCCTACAGCTAGATTACAAGCAATAGGTTTACAAAATGAGAAAAGTATGTTGCAAGCTTCAGCTACATTAGCTTCACAATTAAGAAATGTGGATGCAGCTGAAAGACAAATTAGAGCAAATGCAGCACAACAGGGTGTAGTTTTAGCAGACACTGATTCAATAATAAAAAATTCACGCTTAACGCCACAAGAAGATATGGCAATAGCAAGAAACATGAGAGGATAGAAATGGCAAATTATCAAACAGAATTTTTACAAGCATTAGGAATGGCATCAAATTCATTGTCTGGTCTTATGCGTGATATACGTGAACCAGACTTTCAAGATAAATTAAGAATGCAAGAACAATCTCAAATGAGATTATTAGAAAAACAAGCTGGTATTCAAGAAGAAAGAGATATTCTTTTGCAAGACTTTGCATTAGATAAAATGGATGCAGCACAGGAAGACTTTTTAGAAAGAGGTAATAACAATTTTGCAAATCAAAAAGATCTTGATAAATATAGAGCTGAACTTAGTTTAGATATGAGAAAAAAGTTTGATGACTATCAACTTAATTTTCGTGAAAAAGATGCAACTCGTCAAAGAGAATATATAGAAAATAATTTTGAAGATATGATTGATGTGCAAATTTCTATGAATAAATACAGTTCTGAAGAAAATTCAAAAATGCAAAAAGGTAGAAACATAGCTAATTGGGTTTATGATAAATCAGGAGGTCGTATTATGCTTCCTAATGTAGGAACTCAAAAACTTGAACAAGATCTTCAAGGTAGACAATATAATTTTGAAACTGGTTTACTTTCTTCAAGACAAGATACTTTAGCTAGGGGAGAGTTTCAAAGACAGTTAGATTTTAAAGATGTTATGGAAGCTATATATTCAGCATCTGGAGTAACTCAAGAATTTGCAGATGAAAATAGTGAAACGCTTAATGGATTAAATGCTTATTATGGTAGTATTGATTTTAATAATCCAACAGAAGTTATTGCTGCTCAACGTTTATTAAGTCAGCAAAATCAAGGATTATTTGCGCAAGTTCGTTTTGACGATATGCAATCTATGGCTATGAATAATGTTTTATCTGAAGGAGGTACTCCTGATTTTAGTATAGAAGATATTGTTGCTAAAGTTGATGATACTAGAAAAGATAGATTTTTTGGTAGATCTCCTGAACAAAGAATGGAAATGGCAGAAGCAAGAAAGAATGCATATTCATCTTCTTTAGGTTTAGCAACTTTGCAGGCACAATATGCTTTACAAGATAAGTTTGCTGGAATAAATACTTCTAGACAGAAAGAAGCTATTAAAGACTTAATGGAAGCTAAAACATTAGCAGAGCGTTTAAGTACTGAGCAAAAGTTTGGAAGTACCAAAAAAGCTGATATTGACAAGAATAAAGCATACTATCAAGAATCTATAAAGATGTTAAATACTTGGATTAACGCTTTACAGAAATAATTATGTCATTAGATAGAAGAATAGAAATACTACAAAGTGCTGTAGATTCTGGTAGATTAGACGAATTTCAATTTGCCGTAGGCCTAAAAAGGTTCTATGATACCAATCCTAACTCATTTGACACCCGTAGCTTACGTTATATGGAAACAAAAATGTTTGAGGCAGGTCTACCTATGTCTGAAGGAAGACAAGGCGAATCTGACGGTATTTTAGCACAAACAGTTTCAGGGTTTGTAGAAGGGTTTACTACATTTGGATTTGCAGATACACCTGACACAAGCAGTGAACGTATTGCAAATAATGTAGGACACCTTATTGGATTAGCACCTGGTATTATTGTTCAAGGTCTAACAGGAACGGGTGCTGCAGTAGGTGTAGTAAAACGTGGATTGCAAGAACGTGCTAAGAAAAGTGGTAGTAAAAGAATTGCTTCTGTAGCAAATAGTTTAGATAATGCATCTAAATCTATAGGTAATACCAATTTAAAGGTTAAAAGAGCGTTAGATAAGTTTGCTAGAACAACAAGAATGAAGGGTATGCCTGTGGGCATAGATCCTAAGACTGGTGAAAAACTATATGGCTTACAATCATTTCCTGGTATAGCTGCTTCTTTTGTACAAAAACAAGCTACAGCTGGATTACATAGAAATAATATTAGAGCAGTAGATTTTTTAAATAAAAAATTATTAGGTAGCAAAGCTATAGATCAAGCTGCCCTAGATAATATAGTTAATCAATCTGTACACTTAGGTTTATTGTTAGCAGCATCATCTCAACCATTAGGTACAAGAGGTGAAGGATTTAAAGGAATGGCTGTAGCAGGTGTACATGGTGCTGTAGCAGGTGGTATATTTGGTGGTATTGGTGAGTATGTAAGTATTGGTAGAATGCTTGGTAGTAGTCAACCTGTTGTTAGACAATCTGGAGAAAGAGTTGTTAGGTCTTTTGCTAGGGCGTTAGGTACGCAACCAAATAGAATTGACCAATACAATACTATAAACTTTGTAATGCGTGGTGGTGCAGGTGCAGCATATGGTACTACTACATCTAAATTAAATGATTTACCATTAGAAGATCAGATATATGAAACTCTTATGGCTGTATTCTTTTCTGTTAACAGTAGAGCGTCTTTTGAGAATAGAGCTACTCGTGACATATTTAATTCTATGAATGCAATACCAAGAGATTACAATATGAAACAAGCTAGAAAATGGCTTACAGAACAACCTTGGTATCAAAACGAAACTCCTGAGTATCAAGCATATTGGAGTAGATATTTAAAAAATATTAAAACTCAACAAACTGATTACACTATAAATCAATATCAAGATATTGTATTAGCATATGCACAAACATATAGAGATTTAAAAGAAAAAGGTATTATTACTCCTGAGTTAGAACAACAAGCTAGAACAGATCGTAAAGCACAGGAAAAAATATTAGGTGAAATGTATGATGCTTTAGATGCTCAACGAGGAGAAGTAGAGGCATATGTTACAGAACAAAGACTAGATAAAAACTTAGGTGGCACAGAACAAACTATAGAAAAAATAGAAAATAGAGAGTTTCAATTTGAGTCTATGAGATTAGAAGACGGTAGAACTATAGAGTATCAGGTGCAAGAGATTGATCCTTTATCTGAACATTTACCTAAACAAAAATCTTTAAAGAGCGTATTCTTAGAAGCTAAGAAAAATAATCCTGATTTAGGTGTGCAGGATTTACATATGTTGTTTAAAAAAGTTATTGATACAGGTAAATATGATATAAATAATTTTGTATCAGATGTAAAAAATCAATTCAATGTTGATTTAAGTCCAAAACAAACAAGAGAATTAATACAATCAGCACACTATTTAAAAAACTTAGATAGATTTCCTATTGCAAGAATATATATAGTTGCTGAGGGTAAACTAGATAAAGATAAAACAATAGATCCTATTATAGAAAAAGAAGCTCCTGAAACTGATATTTATGATAAACCTATAGGCGGGGAAAAGTCTGGTACAAAAACATATGGTCCAAGTAGGGTAAATAAAAATTATGATTACAAAGTAGATCCTGACAAGAAAGATACCTTGCACTATGATTTTGAATATTTAACTACTCGTGTATTAGAAAGATATTGGAATCAACAAGAAGGACAATATAAAAATAGAGTTCGTGTAAAAAATGTAGCACCTCTAAGTGTAGATATATTTAGATTTATACCAGAAGGTAAAACAGATGCTAAGGGTAATAGAATTAAACCATTAGAATTAGCAGAATACATGAGCAGTAAACAGTTTAAAAAACTTGCACAAGATTTAAATAAACAAGATGCTTTTATTTATGCTGCTAATGGAGAAACTGGTAGAATACAAATAAGACAATATCCTTTTAGCAAGTTTAAAAAAGATGCTAACTATTTAAGCGGTACTGATATTACTGCTATAAATCAAAAATTAATTGATTTAGGTATACCTGTAACTAAAACTAGAAAAAAAAGTAATGTAGCTAGTTTAATTTGGAGAATGATAGAAACAGGAACTATATCTAGACAACAAATAACTAGAGATAAAATTTTAGAACAAATACCTAACTGGATAAAAAGTGAGCCATATACAAGTTTAACTAAGTTTCAAAAACGTACTAAACATCATACTGGTATTGAGATAGCATTAGATCCTAGTTATTTTAAAAATCTTAAACAATTACAAAAAGTAAGAGAGATAGAACAATATGAAGGTTTTACTGAGGTTACATTACCACTAGATGTAAAGTCAATTGAATTGTTTCTTGATACAGGTAGATATGGAGATGTAAATCTTGGAGAAAGTTTTGCTAGAACTTATTTAAACTTATCTGGTAAAAGAGCAAGTACTACAAATAATAACAATATAGATCGTTTTATAAAAGATAATGAAAGTTTAATGCTTAGAGTAGAAGAGCATAATCAAAAAGTATTAGATAGTATAGAGTCAGGTAGTTATAAAAAACAAGCATCTTTTGAAGAGTTATCTTTTACCAAACTAAGAAACATACCTGAGTTTGTTGATTTTCAATCATTAAGTAAACAGTCTAAAGATGTGTTTTTAGATGCTGAATTTGAACATATTGTTATTGAAGATTTACCTAGTAGTATTAAAAATATGGGTAAAGCATTAAAAGAAAATAATTCAGGTACAGATGGTGCCACATTAACTAATCAAAAAATATTTAATATTATATTAGAACAATATGGATATAACCCTGAAACTGGTGTTATGAAAACATTAGGATTGTTTAGACCAAATATGGATCAGGGTAGAGGTCAGGTAATTAATAAAACTGCTGATTTTGTAATGGATAGTATATGGCAAAAGTTTGCAGATAAACACGGTATAGATAAAATACATTATGTAAGTGGTATAAAAGAATCTGTTGGAGTAAAACCAACTAAAATAAAATTCAACGAAAAAACTGGTGAAATAGAATTAGTTGGTAAACTAAATAAGTTTAAATCACGAATAGAAGACAACTATTTAAATTTAAATGTTTATGAAAACTTTAATAAAATAGGTAATCAAAAACTATTACAGCAGATTATTGCTAATACTAATACATTTGAAATGGACCCTAACACAGATATTGGTAGCAAGTTTTGGGGAAGATGGGAAAAATTTGTAGCTGAAGCAGCAGTAGGTAAAGCAAAAGAAACTATGCAGGCAGAAAAAGATTTTGTTGCAGATAAAGAACTTAGTGTAAAGATAGATGATGTAAGTATCCGTGTATTAGATAAAATTTTATTTGAAAAACCTGATAGCAAAGCTGCTCAAAGTATTATTAAACAAATATTTGAAATAGAACGATTATCTGATTTTGATAAACAATTAATGCAAGAATGGAATGACTATCGTCAAAATACTTACAATAGACAACTTATAGAAGATTATTTAATTGATACTGGGTTTGATCCTGGTACTTATTTAAGACCTGGGGTTAGAGAGTATATCAATGAAAGAATACAACAATATGTATCTAAAAGGTTAACTAGACCACGTATTAGGCACTCATATAGCTCTAAATTAGGCCTATATGACGTTTTAATTAGTCAACGTAAGCAAAAGTACTCTAAAGCAAAGAAAGGCCTGGCAAACAACGAATTTATGCTAAATGAGGGTGCAAGAGATGTATTGAAGGTAACTGTATATGAAGGTTTAAAAAACGAAAAAACAATGACTCTTGGTAAATTTTGGGACACTTGGGTTACAATGAAAGAGAATCCAAAGTCTAGATTAGCTAAACAAAATTTTGCAGAGTATGAAAGAATTAGAACAAGCGTAGCTTATGTAAGATCACCTATGATTAGTAATGGTGGTATGCGTATTGGTGAATTTGTAGGATTTGCTAAAACTCGTAAAGGTATATCATTGATTACCAATGAATACAATGACTTTATGATGTCTGGTGCTGATAAAGATATTGACTCAGCGCATATGTTTTGGGGACTACCTTCTGAATTAACAAATGCTTATAAACAATCACAAGTACAAGACCAACTTGTTAGAACTAAAAATGGTAAAAAAGATACAGTAGATCTTAAAGATGCAGACATTGGTAGAGAGTTAGCTAACGCAGAACCTGGTCAAACAAAAACTAGAGGTGAGCATTTAGCTGATATTCTAGATACTAACGCAAAATTATTTAATGGTAAAATATCTACAATGGCACAAGACTCTATTGGTTTAATTACTAATGGAGTAAATCTTATTTCTTTAGAACTAGATATTAATAAACAGTTAGAAGATAGTACAGTCCGTACTGGTATTGATAGAATAGCATTAAAAGAAAGGTATAAAGATGCTTTTGACCAACTTACTGTAGATAGAAATGTTTTATTAAACACTTACATTGATGCAGCAGACTTGTCAAACATAGACTTACCTATAGTTTCTTTAAGAAATATGCGTGCTAGATATGAGTGGATGTATGAAGGTGCACAAACAGGTGAACTAGAAGCTAGAAGACAGGCCATAAAGAATATGCATAAACTTATATTTGGACAGCAACGTAAAACAGATATGCCTTTAGATATACAAGAAACTGTTATTAACTACCTAGATAAGACAGAAGGAACTCGTAGTCATTTAGGTTTAATTGCAGAACAGTATAATGGTTTACGTTTAGAGTTAAATCCTTGGAATGTATTTAGTAAAGAACAAAGTGTCGCATTCTTAAAAGATTTATCTAAACAAATATCAGAACATCCTATATATAAAAAGGTTGGTTTAAAAGATTTTAAAGAACATTTTATGGAAGGATTAACAGAAAAAGAGTTTAACAACATTTTAGATTATGAAGTATTTTTATGGAACAAACTAAATAATGTTATTGATTTATCAAATGCTCTTGTAAGATCGCAGCAGTTTAAAGACTATGCAGTAAAAGAATTAGAAATGTCACCTGAAGCTGTAGATAATTTTATTACACAAGTAGTAGAGTTAACATTTGAACAGCGTAATAGAATTTATCAGGCGTTTGATAACAATCAAAAGTTTTACAAGAAAAACAATAAACGTTCTTATGGCGACCAAATAGCTCTTACTAAAAGTATATTAGAAACAGAATTAACTAAACTATCTAAAAGAAGAAAACAAATAGGAGATCCATTACCAGAAAAAGCTAGAAGAGAAGTAGAAGATTTGTTTGATGTATTTTATATAGCTACTCCTGTAGTTAAGAAAGATTTTATTGGTTTTAGAGCAGAAAATCGTTTTGATCGTTTAAATCAAATAAATGGTAAAATTAAACAATTAGTAAAAGCTAAAATGGATTTTGAAAAACGTGGTCAATTTTTTAATAAAGATACAGAATTAGAAAATTTATATAAAGAACGTGGGAAGTTGCAGTCAGAATTTACTGGTTTATTGCCAGACAAAGAACAAACATGGGCTATAAGACCTAGAAATAAAAAATATATGTCTAATGCTAGATACGAAGTATTGAAGGTTGCGCAGCAAGATAGAACTAAACGTATACAAGATATTAGAGATATGTTAGATTTAGATAGATTTGAACAAGCAGCTATGGATCAATTTACTGAACCAGCAAATGGTACTCAATCTAAAATAAATGCTGATACATCTAAACCTGTTGTACTACGTACAAAGAAAATGGTTCCTGATTTAATTGACTTAGATGTTCTTACTGATCCTAAGAAGTTAGATAATTTGATTGCAACATTAGAACCTTTACAAAAAACTCAAACAGAAACAATGAGAAAGAATCTTACTGATTTTAAAGAGTTAATATATGCAACTACTGTGGGAGGTAATCAAAAATTTATATTTAATTTGCCTAGTGAATATGCATTCTTTTTAAAGAGAATAGATCGTAAGAGTGATTTTATACAAAACGTAGACGGATTAAGATTTAATTTCTTTATGAAAGCAATGAGAAATAAATACAATAAAGATAATCTTATTGATCAGGTTAAAAGAAATAAAGAATTAATTCAAGAAGCACAAGATACTTTATACGCAGATATTACCAAAGATGTTCCCTTAAAAACATTTGATGAATATGTAAAAGAAAATACCAAGAATATTACTGGTATGAATGAAGCTGCTTTTAATACTTTGGTAAAAAATTATGAGAAATATGTAAGCTCTTGGATACTTGGTAATAGAACTAATATAGATAAAATTGCAGACAAAACAGAAGGTATGTTATTAAAAGATTCTGATAAAGTTATATATTCTGTTAACGAAAAAACTAAACGTGTTCAAAGATTTGATAGTAGAGAAAAATTTGAAAAAGCAAATAATAAATTTCCACATATACAAGAATTAGAAGTAAATAGATTATCTGATTTAATTACTAATGAAATAAATAGATTAAATCCTTTACAAGCACATCTAAGAGATCCCAAAAGATTAGACCAAATATTAGGTATATTTCAAAGATTAGATAAAGAGATTGCTCCATTTGAACAACGATTACAGTTTGATCGTGTTGTAAAATTCAACGAAAAAACAGGGCAAATGGAAGAATATGGTATTACTGTGCCTACATCTACTTTAAAAACTGTAGCTGATTTAATTTATAAACAACACGTAAGTGCAAATCAGTTAAATGATTTTAATACTAAGTTTATTGGATTTGCTAAAAAGATATTAAATGAATCTCAAAAAGGGTACAAAGATCACGCTAATACTATTTGGGAGTATGCAGCAGTAAAACATAACTTAGGAGAAGATGGTCAGGGTCCTAAGAAAGGTAATACAACTCCTGAAGAGTTATTAGACTTACAGAAAAGATTTGTAGAAGCAGAAAAAGAAATTAAGAAAATTGACCAAAAGTTTTCTTACTTTAATGAATCAGGTAAAAAAGAGTTTGTAAGTGCAATTGAATATGCTGATGTAGTAAGAACTAAAGTAATACAACCTTTAATGGAATCAGCATTAAATGGAATTATTAAAAGTAATTACAAAAGAATAGCTACTTATTTTGACAATCAAACTGTTCTTCCTCTAGAATATTTACCACAAACTATGTTGGCAGAAGGTCATCCTAAGTTTTGGCAACAAGAATTAGGTAGAATGTTTTTAAATAAATATGGTATGATTGAGTCACGTAGATTGTTATGGTTTGATAAAACAGTTAGATTATCTCAAGATAAACAATCTGGACCTGAAGTATTAAAGAATCACTTTCATTATGATGATATGGTTTGGATTAGATTTCATTTAAACCTTCGTGATCACATTATGGATAAATATTCTGAATATATTACCAAAGGTGGTAGTTTAAATTGGAAAGCTATGGAAGCAACTAAAGTAAAAGTTGGTAATAAAAAGATTAGTGTAGCTGAAAAAGCTCGTAGAGATATTGCTAAATTTAGTGGAAAGTATCAAGAATGGAGTAGTGAAGTAGGTAAGTTCCAAGAAGATGGTGTATCTGATAGATTTTATCCGCAAATGGGACAAAAAGATACAGCTAAAAATAGAGAAATTTTAGAGAATGAATGGTTGGCTTCTGAGAAAAAACGTATTATGGCTAAAACAAATCCTGATCAATTGTTAGATGCTAATTTAAGAAATGATGTGAAGTATAAACAAATAAGCTTTGAAGAAGCAAAGAAGATAGAATTTAATAGATTGGCTAGTAGATTTTTAGGAGAAAATAAATTTGAAAATCCATTCATTGATAAAGATGCAATGGACATGTTAAATCAAAGTACTAGTCGTAAAGGTAAAAATCCATATCCAGGTATGGGTAATTCTACTCATGCTAGATCAAGATTAGAAAGAGCAATGCCTGGTTGGAGAAGTGATGGTAATGTACCTTTAGATTATTATAATAGTCTTACAAGAGGGCTTATGCAAAACATAGGTGCTATGTATTCAAGAATATATTTAGATAAGTTCTTGTATCAATCTTTACAAAATCCACAAATGAAAGACAATGCTAGAATGTGGCATCAAACTATGATTGATTACACTAGAGGTTATATGGGCTTTCCTTCAACAAGAATATTAGAAATTCATGGTGTATCTAAAAAAGAGATGGCTTTATTAAAAGAATGGCAAGCAGCAGGTTTTGATCAAGCTTGGAAAGTTGGTAAACTTGGACCTGTTGAGAAAAAATTATTATATGATTTAGAGCAACAGTCTATACCAACTCTAAGTGAACAAAGAATGCAAAAGAAAAAATTTATTGTAGAGCAATATAGATTTAATAGCAAAAAGATAAAAGAGCTAAACAATGAATTACGTGATAAAAAAACATCAAAAGAAAGAAAAGAAGATATTAAGATAGAGGTTGAAGAATTAAATGCAAGAATGTTTAAAGCATCTAAACAAAAGTTTAATAGATGGATGGACAAAACAACAAAGAAAAATCTCAACGATTTTATTAAAGATGAGAATATAGATAGATTGAATATTAGTAAAACGCCTAGACAATGGTTTAGTGATGAATCTGTTGGTAATGTAATGTTAAAAACAGAAAATGCTATAAGTAATGTATATGGTAAAATTACAGGTAAGAAGTTATTTAAACAATTACCAGACGATATACAGCTTCGTCATAAAGCTTTAGTAGATCGTGCTCAGTATATATCTGATCTTGAAGGTAGATTTGAATTGTTATCATTGTTATTTAGTCCTAAAGCAACTATTACCAATGCTTATGGTGGTTATCAAAACATTATTACTGATACTGGTTTTGAACATTTTTTTAAGGCGTTTGATGAAAAATACCTAATAAATGAAGTATTTAGAGGTCAAAAGTTTAAATTATTTAACCCTACTACAGGTAGATATGAATTACGTGAACTTAAAAATAAAGCAGATGTTCATGAAATGATTGATACATTAGGATTGCTTGAAGGTAATTTGTTGCAAGAGTTAACATATTTGCAAGCAAATGAACCAGCAAATGCTAAAAAGTTTTTAACAGAACTTGTTAAGAAAGTAACTGCACATACAAGAGCAGAAAGATTGTTTGGAAATAGTAAAGAAGTAAATGAAAAGATTGAAGAATATACTAAGAAACAAGTTAATGAATTAGCTAAGCAATATAATGTAGATAAAAAGATTATGGAAATTGGTAGTATATTTATGTCTACATCTGAAAAACATTTAAGACGTAAAGCGTTCTTAGCACATTATTTAAAAGCTAGAGAAATATATTCTGGATTAGAAGGTAATATAGAAGTAACTGATGAGTTTTTAATAGACAGTGCAAGAAAAGGTGTAGAAGGATCACAGTTTATTTATCATGCTACATACAGACCAAACTTTAGTAATACAGCATTTGGTCGTATTATGACACGTTTCCAACCTTATGCATGGAATAGTGTTAGAAGAAGAAAGGTTGCTTTTGAAGATATGATGGCAGCAGAAGGACACCCAAGTTTTGAAGTAACTAAAAGATTTCAAAGACAAGTTGCCAATGATATGATGACTATGTCCTTAGCAACATTATTTGCTTATTCTGTATTTGAATATGCATTATCACCGCCTATGTCTTGGATGAAAGAAACAGCTGAGTTTATGTTTGGTGATGAAGAAACAAGAAAGAAAGCGTTCTTTAATCAATACCCTATACAAGCGTTAGCACCTTTACAGATCATAACGCCTCCAGCAAGTAGATTTATATTACCACATATTAATGGTATGATAAATGGAGATTATGAAGCATTCTGGAAATATACAGCTTGGACTTATTTACCGTTTGGTAGAGGTTTAAGAGATATGTATAAGACATTTGATAATCCTAAATATGCAGTAGAATATACAACAGGATTACCTTACAATAGTTTTAAATGGCATTTAGCTAAAGTAAAACGTCAAGCCGAGGATAGAGAGATCAACGAAGATCCAACGACTTGACGCCTTTTTTATAAAGCTGAAAAATTAATTTTTTAAAATACGCAATAAATCTTTTAACCTTTTCTTTTTTGTGGTCAAAACATTTATTGCTTCTTTTGTTAGTTCTATCAACTCTTCCGTTTCATTTATAAACATTTCTTTTTCTTTATCTTTCATAAACCCTCCATTGTGTATTGCTGCCTGGTAATCTCTTATTAGAGTTTAAATACCAAATACGAAATAATACGGACTAATGTATCATTTGTTTTAGTAGCCAACCAAGGTATTTGCACCAGGCAACAATTTTCTAGTTAGTAAAGCCCTTACCCTTTATCGCTAGAAGGAGTTTGATCTAAGTCAACACCAAAATCAACATTATCTAAGTAGTCTTGTGCTTCTCTTATAATCTTTTCATTTTTGCGTTTTAACTCAACTTCTTCTTGTGCTTTTATTATTTTAGCAGCAATAGACATAAGTGCATCTATTTCACTCTTGCTCAAAGTCATCGATATTTTCCTTCTCTATTTGAATTAATCTTAAAAACCTTTTTAATGGTATTATAGCCAAAGGTTCTTTTCTATCCATTCGTGTTACTACAGCATCTACATCATCTCCGTGATAGTCAGGATATAACCATTGTGCAACTTTCTTTCTACGCTTTGCTTGTATGGTCGTATTTTCTACTACTACATCAACAACTTCTGATTTTCCTAAAGATCTTCCATCAGATGCATAGGCCCTCTTTGCAGATAGGCCTATGTCTTTAGCTGCGTTTACGATCTCTCTTTCAAGATTGTTTCCACGAACTTTATTTTTATGCGTCACTAGGTCTAAGATTATCAGCCATATTAATTATGTTGAAATCTTCCTCGTACTTTTTGATAGCTTCTGGTGATTCATCCCAGTATCTTAATCCAAAAGAAAATTCTAATGGACCAAATCTGGTGTCAAACCATAAGTGATTTCCAAAGTTACTATCCATTCTAGCAGATAATACAATAAATTTCAAAAGACGCAATTGTGCTTTTTGAATATTATTATTATCCTCGTATTTAGTTTTAAACAGCATTAATACCTCCTGTATTAGTTATTTGTTTAAATGTCATGTTTGTAGTATCAAATTTAGCTAACATCTTAAACTGTCCTTCATCACGAGATTTTACTGATATAATTTCTCTTGCAGGATCGTTTCTGTTACCTTTAATAAGTACTACCTTATCTGCTTTCTGTACAACGTTACTACTACCTTTCAAAGAATGCAAGTTAATAACATTGTTAGCAGCAGATGTTTTGTTAAGGTGATGAATAGCAATAATGATAATATTAGTTTTCTGTGCAATTTGTTTCAATGCACCTATTACTACATTTTGCTTTTCTATCTCTCCTTTTACAAAGTCCACCTCTACTTCATCTGTAGTATCTACTACTAGAACTTTAGGTTCATTTTCAGCTACAACCTTTTTGATTGAATCTATTCTTGGTGCTATTGTCATAATTTGTATATGACTAAGTTTATCTTCTAGTGAAAAGTCTGGATTAGTCTTGTATTGTTCAAGAATCCATTCTTTAGTTTTACCAGCAGCTATTTGACCAAATCTTCTGAAAATCAACTGTTCGTTCATTTCTAATGACAGGAATAGTGTTTGTAGTTTTGCTTTTACAATAAGATCTTGTATAAACGCAGTCTTACCTAAACCTGTATCACCAGAAAATACTATCAATTCACCAGGACTAAAATTGTATGGACTACATCCATATACTTCTTTTAGCTTGATAGAATCTTTAGTTAGTTTACTTTGTACATATGTTCTAAATGAATCTTCCAAAGCAGATACACCTTTAATATCTAAGCTGTAATCTTTTCTTTTGTAGTAAATACATTTAGAATCACAATAAGCTGCCATGATGTGATCATCGCAACCATATTGATAGTTACCTTCGTAAACATTTGTGATTGTTCTAGTAATTTCTTCTTCAGACATTGTATTGTTTGCCCATGTAAGAATACCATTTAATGCAACTAATAATGGTACACCAGCTCTTTTGTAAGAGCTAGTCATACGCATTACTTTCATATTACGAGATCCTTCAACAGGACCTTCATTAAACACATGTTGCATACAAGAAACAACAGAAGTGACTCCCTCACTATTCTTATTTATTTCTTTTTGGTATTGTATTGTAGGACTTGCAACTATCATAGACTGTAGATAAGGTTCTACATTGTTGTCTTTGAAAAGGGTGCTAAAGAATCCTCCAGGATATTTATTAACCAAGGACATATAATTACCCTGTGTTGAAGATGCTTGTACAATCTCATCATAGGAGAGTTCTGAGATAAGTTTCATTGGTATCCATATTTTATGACTAGATGTTTTCTTGTTGAATGACCATTTACACCTTATGATTCTAGTTCTATCATAGATAGAATCTGCAAAAGGGAAATGTTTATTCATAGTCAGTTTGAGTTTATCACTCAAATCTGTACTAGGTTGTAATCCAAAAACATTTTGCATTTCAATATGAAAACCAGTGCCACTAAACCATACGTTTAGATCTTCTTCCATAACACCCTTATCAAAAATTTCTGATAAACATTGTTGTAAGTATCCTATAAACTGATCATCAGGTATAGTACCTTTATCTATATCAAGTATGATATAATCAAGATATGTTATACCTTTGAACCCTTTTACAGAACCTTCTTTATCAACATGTTCTTTAAAGTCATCGCTAAACATAAAATAACTACGATACATTTCTGTATCTTTCCATGCAGTTGCTATAACTTCTTTTTGATAGTCTTCATGAGTAGACAAAGTATTTCTCTTACTGATGTCGTTCTTAACTAGTTCGACGTAGTATGTTCTATCCTCCATCCCTTAGTCCTATTGTTTTTGTGTTTAAGTTCAGTTAGTTTAAACCCTAGATCATCTAAGACTTTGCTTGAACGCAGTTCTCTAAATGCTCTTGAATAAGTACTTGCGGTATGATACTTATCGTACTTAATTCTACCATATACAGGTACTAGTTCTTCAAAGTTGTATGTAAAGAATACCTCTTTGTTATCTAGTGAATTAAGCCAGTTTAATACTATTGTTTTAGCTGACATACTCATTAGAAAGGAAAGTCATCTTCTTGAACTTGTGCTTTACCAACAACCTCTACCGCAGGTGCTGGGTTCTTGTCATAGTTCTTTGGATAACCTTTTTCTAATTGTGCATCAAAGTCAGCAGCAAGCTTGTCCTCATTTTCCCATGAAGAAACTTTAGACCAAGTTGCTCTCTTGTATTTACCTGTACAAGGATAGCTTAGACAAGCTACTTTTGCATTTGCAAGTTCAGATAAATTAATGTCGCCAGTATCAGATACATTTAAATCTTTACCAGCAGCAAGGTATAAATCATTAACATGATCTGGATATTGTAATCCAGTTACTACACCATTACTATCTTTTTCATAGTTTTGATTAATGAATGTAGTATATTTATAACCTCTTTCAGAATCTTCCAATTCAAGTTTTACGGTTGTATCGTTGTATTGTGATTCCATTTGTTCTGCAGCAACAATAAAACATTTATTAATAAAATATTTTCTTGTACCACCAGAACTTTGTTTTACTTTAGTACCAGTTATAGCCATTATTCCTCCCTACTATCGTTTTGATAATCTTTAGTTTTTTCCTCAATAGCATCCATCATGGAGCCATTATGATTTGCAACTACATTATCTATTATTTCATTAAGTTTGGTTTCGTCGTAAAAGTCGTAACCATAATCACCGTCAACCATAGGCATTCTTATGATAAGAAAATCACCATGATCTTTAGGACTTAGTATAGAATATTGACCTGGTTGTAAACCTGGTACTCTATGTTTAGTTGTTTTACCAACTTCTTTACTTTCCTGTTTCATTGACACTCTCTTTCTTCTTATTATTAAGTAGTTCTTCGAAATGTGATTGAGCCCTAGCTACTTTTACTTTAGTATCATAAAAGCCGTCAGTTCTCTTTTTACTATATGCTATTTTAGCATCTTCACTCATTAGACCTTCTTCTCCGCATTGTCTAGCTAATTTGTCAATAAGTTCTAATGACTTTATAGTAGGTTTTATAGCTTTTTGTTTTTGTTGAGCGTTCTCAACTTCTTCACGAGAAGCGATTGAATGACTAACGCCATAACCTGCAAGTGCAAGGGCCCTACCCACGGCACTCGTTTCGCAATTTTCCAAAGCACTCGTCTTATTAACAAACCCATTATTATCTCTTTCAGCCGCATGTCCTGTGTAGTATACTTCTGGTTCTGATAATGGATCTGGTGTGAAGATCGCTTTGGTGACGTACTCATTGCATGTTTCTCCTGTGCTTGTGTCTTTGATTGGTTGAATGTTAACTATCTCAGTTCTAATCTGACACTTTGGAAACTCATCGTGTGCAGCTTGAATACGATCTTTTACTTCAACGTAATCATTTAAATTGAATCCCATTTGATTCCTCCTTATTTAGGTTAGCTTGGACAATCAATCTAGTATTAATTGACTGATTATCCAAGCATTTTTTACTGTTAATCTAATAAAACCATGTACGCTTTTGCATTGTTTTCTCTAAACCAATCCAAACCTTTTCGTACATCTTTTTGCAGTTTTGGATCAGTCATATAATCAGGCATATATTGACTACCCATTATTACTGAGTATACTGCTTCTTCTACTGGCGATAATCTGTATGAATCACCACTAAAAGGATTTATTACCGTTAGCCAATCATCTAATGAACCATCTGTATTATCTACAATAGATGTATCAGATAATTTGTAGGGAAACTTTGTGTACTTTCTTTTGGTAGTAATTTCTTTTCCACTACTAGCTATATATGTTATATGATCTTTCTTCATATTACACCTCCTTAACATTGACAGGTAATACTCCACCTGTTATGTTGCATTTTTCTGCTTCTTTGTATATATAATGCAATGCTCCAGGTCCATTACCTTCGTCATCTTGACCTACAAAGAAAACATTATTTTCTGTTTCGAATATTAATCCAGTTCCACATTCAAAATCTGGATCCCATTCTTGCCATCTTACATCAAGTATTTTTTGTCCTTTTAAAAGCTCTTCAGCTTTCTTGTGCCACCACATACTCATTCTCGTATCCTCCTTATTATATATTTACAACATTCGTATGCAAAACATATCATAAAGATAAATACCCAGAACTCTATCACTGTAAAACAGTGTACGTATACGATGTCATGATCTACGTCGTACCACAAATCATTCATTTGTATCCTCCTCTATCTTATGAAACTGATATATCCATTGGTCTTTATGTTTTAAGCTGCTGTTATTATCTGTGAATAACCACCACGCTCTACCATATTTTTTAGCAAAAGCTTCACGCTCAGCTATACCTTTTTTTGACCAAGGATTTACAAATTTCATTTTTTTCATACGATTATGTATGGTTTCTGGTTCTTTGATGCCTTTTCGTTTACGCCAGGCTTCTTCTCTACTTATACTCATTTAATATCTCCAACAATCATCACAAAGGGCATCGCCTTCTTTATGTTGGCTCCAAAATGTCTGGTCTTTTTTGCTCATATATTCCCACCAATTTAAATCATCTGAATACTCTATAACTCCGCATTCATCACATGTATTTAAATCAGTGTTATCTATAATATATGCTACTACTTCAGGTATGTATTTTGGATTATCACTTCTAGATTTCATTCCTACCATTTCTCTTTGGTGATATTCATCTATCATTCTTAGCTCTCTTTCCTAAACTGCTATCATACTCTATAAGTTTATCGACTATTTTCTTATATTTGTCAGTTTGAAATATGATATTGTTTTTATTGAGATGACCTTCGTGTTTAATTGAAAACGTTTTATCTATTATCTTCATCACGCCTCCTTGCACGACCAACTCTTATTCTTCTTATGCTAGATATACGATTATAATACATAAATTCAAAACCTAAGTCTGACAATTTGTCAATGTATTTATCTATCTTTTCTTGTATATCTAACGCTTTTTCAGACGCACTCATTTAGATCACCCCATTTATCGTATAGATCATCAAAGTTACTTAGAATTTGTTTCCAAGTATCTTTATCTATACCAGCTGATTCTCTTGCCATAGGACTCATCATATTGTATTGTCCGTCTTGTCTTACTTCTAAGAATGATATCCATTCTTCTTTGTATATTTTGTTTACTGGA
>TARA_R100000231_G_scaffold60972_1_pt1 | contig 25631 bp, 44 predicted proteins | sample TARA_R100000231 | Tara Oceans TARA_R100000231 (sample SAMEA2620565) | marine metagenome | biome: marine biome (ENVO:00000447); feature: surface water layer (ENVO:00002042); material: "saline water (ENVO:00002010), including plankton (ENVO:xxxxxxxx)" | depth 5 m | reverse complement strand
AGCTTTTTTTGCGCGTACGGGTTCCGGGTTTTTTGTTGCTGTTATAATTTTTTTTGTTTATAAATCTTTTTTATTGTTGCTACAATATATTTTAAAGTTGTTTGTTGTTGTTATACGTGCAACAAAGTAACCCCTAAGGAGTTTTTACAATGCCGGGACCTGCACCTAAAGATCCGCAAAAAAGACAAAGACGAGATACGCCTCAAGTTGAATTAGTACCTGATCAATTAGCAATTGTACCCAAAGCGCCAACTGGTTTATTAAAAAAATCAAAAGAACGTTGGCAAGTATTTTGGGAAAGTCCGGTTTCAAAGATGGTTGATATGAATTCCGATATGCCGGCACTTGAAAGATTATTTTTTTTATACGACGAAAGATTAAGAGCAAGCAGAGGATTTAGAAGGCAAAGAATGGTTGAAGGATCGCAAGGTCAATTAGTAGTAAATCCTTTAGCTAAGTTATTTAAAGATTTTGACGCAGAAATCAGACAGCTTGAAGATCGTTTTGGATTAACTCCTATGGCACGAATGCGTTTAGGTTTTACTTTTGGCGAAGCAGCCGGATCTTTAACAAACTTAAATAAATTATTAGAGGAAGATTTTAATGACTGAGTTAGATCCGGGATCTCGAATAAAAGAAAATGAAGGCGATCGTGCAATTAGATTTATTGAAAAGTTTTGCGTGCATGGCGAAGGGGATTTTTTTGGTTTGCCGTTTCATTTAGAAGATTTTCAAAAAGATATTATTAGAGAGTTATATCAAAAGAAAAAAGATGGATCAAGAAAGTATAGAGAAGCAATGATCGGCCTTCCAAAAGGAAATGGTAAATCTGAATTAGCTGCTTCAATTGCTTGTTATGAATTATTAGGAAATAAAGTAACTTCTCCATTAGTTGCTGTTGCTGCTGCAAGTTACGAACAAGCTTCGATCGTATTTAAAGGAATGCAAATAATGTGCAAAGAATCTTCTTACCTTAGAAAAGTTACAGAAGTATATGAAAAAGAAATTCAAATAATTAATAACCCGGGAAGAGCTTATCGAGTTGCAGCAGTTGCTGGAACAGCAGACGGCCAAAGAAATAGTTGTTTTATAGCAGACGAAATTCATGAATGGACAGGAAATAAAGAAAGAGTGCATTATGTTTTATCAAACAATACAGCTAAAAGAAAAGATGGTTTAATTTTAAATATTACAACAGCTGGATTTGATAAAGAAACTTTAGCGGGAAGATTATATGAAAAAGGAAAAAAGTTGCAAACTAAAGAAGTTATTGATGATGAATTCTTTTTTCATTGGTTAGAAGCAGATCCTGATGATGATCCGGAAAAACCTGAAACTTGGGCTAAATGTAATCCGGCGATCGCTGCAGGTTGGTGGGATATAAATAATATTAAAAGAAGATTCGAAGCTTTACCATTAAATGAATTTAAAAGATACCATTTAAACCAATGGACAAGATCCGATGACGAAGCTTGGATAACTGATAAAGATTGGCATGCGTGTTTAGGAGAGGTTGAATTTAATGTTAATGATCCAACTTGGCTAGGAGTTGATATGGCTTTAAGAAATGATTCAGTCGCAATAGTCGCTGTACAAAAACACGAAGATGAAAAATATTATATAAAACCGAAAATATATAATCCTCTCGATGGAAAACTTGATTATGAAGAAATTGAAAATTATATTAAAACTATGGTTAAAAAATATAATGTTATTGAAGTTGCTTATGACTCTATGTTTTTTGAAAGATCAGCGCAAGTGTTGGCTGAAGCTAATTGTCCTATGACAGATTTTCCGCAAAGTCATTCTCGAATGGTGCCAGCTTGTGGATTAGCATGGACAATGATTAGTAATAAAGAAATTATTCATGCAGGAGAAGTTGATTTTACAGATCAAGTTTTAAGTGGAGCACAAAAACAAACTGATTCAGGTTGGCGAATCTCAAAAAATAAATCAAGGAGGAAAATTGACGGAGCAATTGCAATGGTTATGGCATTAGATCGAGCAGCAAGGCCTAATGATCGCCCAACAGTTGTCCCAACAGTGATAAACTTATGAAAGACAATATAACAACTATAATTGAAATAGCAGGAGCTATTTTAATGACTTATGGAATTTGGCAATTCGATGAAAGAATTGCAATGATCTTTTTAGGATCTTTAATGATTCTCGGATCATATTTTTATTCTAGGAGAATTTGATGAGCATTTTTAAAAGAATTGAAAAACGAGAAGCGTCTCTTAATACATTAACAGAACTTTTAAAGCAAAGAGGTGGAAGTCCGGGTTATACCGGAGAAACCGTTAATGAAGCGAGCGCTTTATCTGTTTCAACAGTTATGGCTTGCGTTTCTTTATTAGCAGATTCAATTGCAGGTTTGCCATTAAATTTATTTAGAGAACAAGCCGGAAGAAAAATAGAATTAAGCAATACTGCATTTTTAGATAAACCAAATATTAATGAAATGCGGTTTGAAACTATTCATCAAATAATTTCATCATTAGCAATTCATGGAAATAGTTATTCAATTATTGATCGAGATAAACAAGGAAGAGTAACAAATATCCAAAATATACATCCTTCGATCGTAAAAGTAAAATTTAACGGATCAAAAAGATCATATCAAGTAAATAATAAAGTTGTTGATCCTGCAAATATGCTGCATATTTTATGGTTTAGCCAACCCGGACAAGCGCAAGGAATTAGTCCATTAAGAACAAACAAAAATACAATTGGTTTAGCTTTAGCAATGGAAAGACACGTTGCGCAATGGTACGGTCAAGGCGCAACTCCTTCTTCTGTTTTAGAAACAGAACACGATCTAACACCAGAACAAGCAAAAATGTTGCAAGAAAGCTGGAGTTTATCTCATAATATGAACAGAAAACCTGCAGTATTAACCGGCGGCTTGCGTTGGAAAGCAATTCAAAGCGAAGCAGGATCTGAATTAGTTGCAGCTAGAGAATTACAAGTTTCGGAAATAGCAAGAATTTTTAGAGTACCTTCTAATATGATCAACGCGCAAGGTCCTTCAATGACATATTCAAATGTACAAAGTCAAGGTACAGCATTTTTAAGATTCACTTTATTACCTTGGATTAATAGAGTTGAGCAAGCTTTAACTAGTTTATTTCCTCGTGGTCAATTTGTTAAGTTTGATGTTGGAGAATATTTACGATCCGATAAATTAACTCAAGTTAAAACACAACAAACAATGATCGCTTCAGGATTATTAACACCAAACGAAGCTAGGTTTGAACACGATCTGGAACCTTACGAAGGTGGAGATAAATTTGTTATGGCACTTCCGGGAGCGCCAATGGCTACTCCGTTTGATCCGCCTCCGATAGGTGAAGACGAAGTTAAACCAGAAGACAACGAAAATGCCGTATAAAATAATTGAAAATCATCCGGACTGCGCTTATTTTGCAGTTATTAAAGAATCAGACGGCGAATTAATGGGTTGTCATCAAACAAAAGATAAAGCAAAAAAACAAATAACAGCTTTAAATATTTCTGAGTACGATGAAAATGCAAAAAAGTATAAAACTAAAACAAAAAAAATTAAATATAACAGAGATGAAGGAGCACAAACTCCTGCGCCGAAAAAAGATCAAATAACAGGATCTGACAAAAATAAACCGGGATCTGCTGGATCAGGATCAGGTGCTTCAATTAAGTTTTCAGAAAAAACTTTAAAAAGTATTGAAGGCAGAATTGAAAAACACAATCAAGAAGTTGCTGATAAAGGTTTAGCAAGTTGGCGTAAATTAAAAATGGGTCAAGCTAAAAAAGTTGTGCGTAGAGGATTTGGAGCGTTTAGCAGTAGTCATAGACCCGGAATGAGCAGAGTCCAATGGGGTTTAGCAAGATTAAAAGCATTTAGTTATTTATTGTTAAATGATAAACCGCAAAACAGTAAATATACAACTGACAATGATATTCTTCCTAGCCAACATCCAAGATCTAGTAAAGAAAAAAAAGAAAATGAAAATATTGAATTAGAGTTAAGACAAGCGCCTTCAACAGTTCCGCCGGCTTGGATGATCGCAAACTTTAAAAAAGGTTTAAAGTTTTATGAAATGGGTTTAGGCGGTCAAGGTTTAGTTAGATCTACTATAGCAGACGCAAGAAAAGGCGCTGCAGGAGAAGCATTAGGAGAAACTAAGATAAGAAAAATGGCTGGTTGGTTTCCTCGTCATAAAATAGATTTAACTGCACCTAAAAATAATATAAACTCTAGTGAGTACGGTCCTAAACAAGATCCTCCAAAAAAAGCGCCGGGAATTACAGCTTGGCTTTTATGGGGAGGCGATGAAAACGGATCTGATCGAGCAGAAGAGTGGGCTGAAAGAAAAAGAGATCAATATAATAAACACGAAGAAGAAATGAAACGAAACGCGCAAGAAAATATGGCTATTAACGCTAAACTTAAAAAAGAGAAAGAAGCAAGGGAGCATTTTGTGAGCACAGCAACAATTGAAAAAGAAGTCAGGCATTTTAATGTTCAAGAAATAGAATGCAGAGATAACGAAGACGGATCATTAACATTAAAAGGTTATGCTTCTGTTTTTGAAGTGCAATACCCAGTTAATGATCAAAGAGGAAGTTATTTAGAAAGTATAAATCCCGGAGCATTTAAAAAAACTTTATCGGAAAGAGCAGATGTAAAACTTCTAGTAAATCACGACGGAGTTCCGTTAGCTAGAACACAATCAGGAACAATGGAGTTAAGAGAAGATCAGCACGGTTTATTTGTTGAAGCAACACTTGATCCTGAAAATCCTAAAGTTAAAGAAATAAATTCAGCAATGAAGCGCGGCGATATGGACGAAATGAGTTTTGCTTTTGCTGCAGTTAGAGATGAATTTAATGAAGATTATAGTGAAAGAAATATTAAAGAAGTTAAGCTTTATGATGTTTCAGTTGTTACTTATCCGGCTTCAAGCGCAACTCATGCAAATATAAGATCTACTTTTGGAAGATTAAATGAATTATTAGATAGCGAAACAGATCCTGAAAATAAATTACAAGAAATAAGAAAAGTAGTGAATAACCTCGATCAAGTTGATGATCAAAAAGAAGTTTCTAAAAATAGTATGTCAATAGATCAAGCTAAAAGAAAACTTGATTTATTGGATCTATAATAAGAAAAAATCGCGCCGCAATTAAGATTTTATTCTGATTTGCACCCGATAGAAAATAATAAATAATAGGAGAAACAAATGAGCGAAGAGAAAAAAGAATTAACCTTGGTTGATAAACTCGTTGATTCAAGAAAAGCACTCCGTGATGAATTAGATTCTTTAGTTGCAAATGCAGAGGACGAAAAAAGAGAATTAAACGAAGACGAAGCTGCAGATTTTGAAGCTAAGAGCGCAAAAATCAAAGAAAAAGATTCTTTAATCGAAGAAATGAGATCTATGGCAGACAGAGACAAAGAAGTTGAAGAGTCAAGAAAAGTTATGTCAATTGACAATGACGACCTAACTCCAGCTGTTGAAGTTATGTCAGAGCCAAAGACTTATTCTGAAGAAGGTCGCAACTCATTCTTGAAGGACGCTTTTGCTGCAAAAGTAAATGGCGATTATTCTGCACAAGAAAGAATTGTTAGACACCAAAAAGAAACTCAAGAAACTCGTGATATTGGAACAGACGCATTCGCAGGATTAGTTGTTCCTCAATATTTGACAGACAGAGTTGCATTAAAAGCTAGAGCGGGATCACCGTTTTACAATGCACTTCCTAAAGCACCTTTACCAGATAAAGGTATGAAGGTTGAACTCTCAAGAATAACAACAGGAACTGAAGCTGCTTTTCAAGCAACTGAAAATGCTGGTGTTCAAGAAACAAATATGGACGATACACTTTATTCAGTTAATGTAAATACAATCGCTGGCCAACAAGATGTTTCACGTCAAGCAATCGAAAGAGGAACTGACGTTGAGCAAATTGTTCTAGGCGATCTTGTATCTGCATATTTCACAACTCTTGATGAAAAACTTATCAATGGTGATGGAACAAATAACACTCCTGTTGGAATCAGAAACGTTGCTGGAATAAATACAGTAACCTATACTGACGCAAGCCCAACAGTTGGAGAGTTATATCCAAAGCTTATTGACGGAATACAAAAAATTAATAGCAATAGATTTGCTGCTGCAACTGCAATTATTATGCACCCAAGAAGATGGGGTTTCCTATCTGCTGGAGTTGATGGTAATTCAAGACCATTAGTTTTGCCTGCTGGTAATCAGCCGGACAATGTTTATGGAGTTGGAGAAGCTGCAGGATATGGCCAAGTTGTTGGTCAAATTGCAGGTTTGCCAGTAATTGCTGACGCAAACATCACAACAGCTGATGGTGGCGGAAACGATCAGGATCAAATCTATATCGTTAAAGCAGACGATCATATTCTTTTCGAAGAATCAGGAGCACCATTTAAGCTTCGATTCGAAGATGTGGGATCTGGATCTTTAACAGTTAAGTGCGTTGTTTATGGTTATGTTGCTTACGCAGCTGGCCGTTATCCAACAAGCATAACAAAAATTCAGGGAACAGGGTTAGTTACACCTTCTTTCTAATTAAATAAATTTGGTTAAGGTGGATCTGGCAACAGATCTGCCTGACCATATAAGGAAAAATTATGGCAAAAGATAATGAAATGATAAATGCTTTATTAGCAGAGCTTAAACATTATGAAACTTTTAAAAACAAAAAAAGGGCAGACGAAGTTAAAGCGGAATTAAAAAAAGCTGGCTGGAAAGCACCTAAAGAAAAAACAGAGACAAAAAAGAAATAGGTTTTAATGGCGATCACTAATGGTTATTGCGCATTGTCAGAACTTAAAGCTTATATTGGAATTACAGATTCTAATGACGATAATCAGTTGGAAGACGCTGTAAATTCTGCAAGCAGACAAATTGATTCTTATTGCAGACGTAGGTTTTTCGTCGATGGCGGCGCAAGCAGTAGAAAATATATAGCAAAAGATATTTTTAATTTATATACAGACGATTTTTCAAATAACGATCCAACTGTAAAAATTGACACGAACGATGATGGAACTTTTGATTTAACTTTAGCTGCGGCTGATTTTGAGCTGCACCCTTTAAATGGATTAGCTAATGGAATTGAAGGTTTGCCATTTAATAAAATAGTTTTAATGGACACAGCTTCTGACACTTTTCCTACTCACGATCGTAGGGCAAGAGTTCAAGTTACTGCAACTTGGGGTTTTGCTGCAGTACCTGAGCCAATCAGACAAGCTACTTTAGCTTTATCTTCTGAATTATTTACAATGGCTACTACACCTTTAGGAGTTGCTGGAGTTTCTGAATTTGGTGTTGTTATGTTAAGAGAAAACAGAAAAATAACAACTATGATCAAAGACTACAGAAGAGGTGATGGTTTTGGCGTCGCTTAGTTCAGTTAGAGATGGTTTAAAAACAACAATTGAAAATGTATCTGCTTTAAGAGTACATGATACAATTCCAGATATTATAAACCCTCCGGGAGTTGTTATTTCTCCCGATCGTATTGAATTCGCAACTTCAATGCAAAGAGGTTTTGATGAATACAATTTTGACTTGCTTGTCCTAGTCAGCAGGGCTAGTAGCAGATCGGGACAAGATGAACTTGACTCTTATATAACTGGATCAGGATCTAATAGTATAAGACAAGTTATTTTTAACAATGCTACATTAGGATTATCGGAAACTGACGCATTCGTTGAGTCAATGACCGGATATAATGCTAGTTATGAAGCAAACGGTAGAGCGCTTATTGGCGCAAACCTAAGCGTTAAAGTTATAACTAAAGGAACAGCATGAAAGTAAAAATTATATCTGACAAATTAGTTTTAGGAAAAAAAGATGAAGTAATTGATCTTGATAATGGTCAAGCCGAGTCTTTAATTAAATCAGGTCACGTTAAAGAAGTAAAAGCAAAGAAAAAAGTTAAGGACAAAAAATAATGGCTGCTTTTATATTAAAAGATGGTAAGTTTGTTTTAAATGGTTACGATCTTTCAGGATTTGTAAGGTCAATGGATCTTTCACTAAGTACAGCTGAAATAGATGTTACAACAATTGATCAAGATTCAATTAAAAAAATTGGTGGTTTGGAAGATCTTAGTATTTCAGCAGAAGGTTATTTTGAAGCAGGAGTTGATAAACCGGACGAATTATTTGGATCTAATTTAGGATCTAATGTAAATTTTGCTGTTGCTGCAGATAACGGAAAAGGAAATTCTGCGTATTTCGGTGGTGGTCTTGAAACTAGTTATTCAATATTTGGTGCTGTTGGTGAAGCTGCACCGTTTCAATTTAATGGATCAGGAACAGAAACAAAACACGTTAAAGGAACAATTGAAGATCCGGGAACAACAGCAATCACAGCTAATGCTAATACAACTGGATTTGAATTAGGTGCTGTTACTTCTAGTCAAAAACTTTATGCTGCAATATTTGTTTTTACTCCTTCTGGTACTAGTCCAACTCTTGATGTAAAAGTTCAATCAGATGACAATTCAAGTTTTACTTCTGCAACTGATCGCATAACATTTACTCAAGCAACCGGTAGAACGTCAGAAATTAAAACAGCTGATGGAGCTATTACAGATACACACTATAGATTTAATTATACAGTTGGAGGATCTACTCCAAGTTTTACAATTTTCGGAATAATCGGAAAAAGATAAGAAAGGATAAACAATGGCTGCATTCGTACTTAAAAACGCTTCGGTGGTTTTAAATTCGGTCAATATCTCAGATCATGTGGCCTCAGTTACTTTAGATATGTCAGTTTCAGAAATCGAAACTACAGCGATGGGGGATGACAATATCACAAGAATTGGGGGCCTAAAGGACGGGAGTCTTAGCTTAGAACTGCACCAAGATTTTGCTTCGTCAGAAACTGACGCAACAATAAATGGCGCATTCGGTACTGTTGTTTCTTTCGTCGTAAAAGCGGACGCTGGATCCGTGAGCGCTACTAATCCAAGTTATACAGGATCAGTACTTGTTTCACAGCACACTCCAGTTGCTAACGGCGTAGGGGAACTCGCTACTCAAAGTTTGACATTCCCTCTCAGTGGAGCGGTTACACGCGCAACTAGTTAGGTTGAGATATATAAAGAAAAGGGATCCGTTTGGATCCCTATTCTTTTTATATATGAAGATTTTAAAATTCAGATATAATTTCTTTAAGATCGTTAATGTTATTCATTAATTCTGATCTATCTCTTTTTAATTTATTTCTTTTATTAGCAAGTTTATGATCATGACTAAGATCAGCATAAAACCCGCCGCATTCGTCAAGTTTAGTATTTACTTTATTTAATTTAGCTTCTTTAGTTTCAAGTAATTGTTTCCAATCTGCTTGAGTATCTTTACTAATTTTTTCCATTTTGTATGTCCTCCGTTTGTTTAACTTATATATATATTATAGGCATGTTTTAATTTATATGTAAGCATTTTAAATAATTTTATTTTTTACAAAATAATTAAGTATATTAAGCTTATTTAGCTATAATTAAAGAAACATAAATAAATAAAGAAAGGATAAGCTTTCCATCTTTAAGACTTTATGTTTGAAAAACGCGTTGCCTCCGCTGCGCGTTTTTCTTTTATGTACCCTAATTCAATTTAAAATACTATAATCAAAGCATGGCAAGAACAGAAGTAAAAGGTTTAAACGAAGTTAGGAAAGCATTAAGACAAATGGATCCTGAACTAGTTAAAGAGTTTAAAACTCAATTTAAAGCCGTTGGTGAGGAAGTTGCTGCAGATATTCGGCCTAATGTACCGGTTTCTGATGGTAAAAGAATAAACGGCAGAAGAGTTGCAGGAGGAAGAGCTAAAAAATCTTATAAAGCAACGCAAGCTGGAACAACTACTTTTGTACAAATGGGATCAAATACAACTGCTAAATATGTACCTTGGTTGGATTTTGGTGGAACTTTAGAGCCAACTGGAAACAGAAGGAATACTCAAGTTAGACCATTTAAAAAAGAAGGTCGTTATTTATATCCCGGAATTGCTGAAAATAGTGAAAATATAACTAAAGCTGCAGGCAAAGCTTTTGATAATGCAAAAAGAAAGGCGAAATTATAATGGAAGAGTTTGATCTTAAAGTTGTTTTATTAGACGGATCTGAATTTACTTTTAGTTTAGAAATGTTTGATTTAATAGAATACGAAAGAAAATTTAAAAAACCTTCATCAAGATTAGAAGAGGGATATTTAGAAGAGTTGTTATTTATTGCATATACTCACCTTAAAAGAAAAGAAAAAATTACTCAAGACTTTGAAGGGTTTGCGCAAGAAGTTAAAACTGTTACAGGAAACGAAGCTAACTTGGGAAAAGACCAAGAGGCGGAGTAATTGACACGATTGCAGCAATAGCGTCTGAAACTGGCATTCCGCCGCAGAACTTAATGGCCCTAGACTATGATATTTATAAAGCGATCTTAGACTATTTAGAAGATCGTAACAGAAGGAACAAGCATGGCAGGTAGGCAAGTTAAAGTTGCCATTATTGGTGACGCAAAACAATTCAATAAAGTTTTAAATGAAACATCAACTAAATTAGGAAGATTTGGATCTGATGTAACCGAAGTAGGAAAAAAAGCAATCAAAGGTTTTGCTGTTGCAGGAGCGGCAGTTACAGGTTTTGCAGCTAAATCTATTGGAGAACTAAGCACATTCCAAGCAGGAATGAATGAAGTTTTTACATTGCTTCCGGGAATATCCGGAGACGCAATGAAAGAAATGACAAAGCAAGTAAAACAATTTTCAAAAGATTTTGGAGTTTTGCCTGAGGATGTAATACCTTCTCTTTATAATTCTTTATCAGCTGGCGTTCCGCCTGATAATGTTTTTGCATTTTTAGAAACAGCAAACAAATTAGCTAAAGGTGGAGCAACAGAATTAGGTACCGCGGTTGATGGTTTATCAACAGTTATCAATGCGTTTGGCGCAGATGTTATAGACGTTGGAACAGCTTCAGATTTAATATTTACTGCTGTTAAAGGTGGTAAAACTACAGTTGATGAAATATCAAGATCTCTTTTCCAAGTTGCTCCGGTTGCTGCAGGTTTAGGAGTTGAGTTTGGAAACGTTACTGCCGCTTTAGCAACATTAACAGCTTCAGGTACTCCAACAAGTGTAGCCGCAACTCAGTTAAGAGCGGTATTTGCAGAACTATCAAAGCCAACAAGTAAAATTTCACAAATATTTGGCGATCTAGCAGGAAAAGATTTTGCAACATTTATTAAAGAAGGCGGCAATGTAAAAGAAGCTTTAGATCTAATTGCTAAGTTTGCAGATGAATCTGGAGTTTCCATGTCAGCATTTTTCGGATCTGTTGAAGCTGCTGGTGCTGCGCAAGTATTAACAGGAAAAGGCGCAGATAAATTTGCACAAGAATTAGAAGCGGTAAATAGTGCGGCTGGTGCCACGAATGCAGCTTTTGAACAAATGGAAAAAGGTTTGCAACCTACTATTGATCGAATTAAAGCAGCTGGACAAGTTTTAATGTTAGATATTGCAGAAAAAATAGTTCCGATCGTAGAGCCAGCATTAATTAAAGTTAAAGAAGCTTTTGATATTATATTGCCAGCTATTGATAAAGTAGTTGCAAAAATTCAAGAATTTACTACTTCAGGGCCGTTTGTTGAATTTGTTGATAAAGCTAGAACAAAATTAGAAGAATTACAAAAAGCTATTCAACCGGTAATTGATCGCATAAAAGAATTTTTTGATGAAAATCCAAGATCTAAATTTGCTGCTATTGCTGCAACTATAGGAACTTTATTAATTCCAATTGTATTTGCTTTAATTTCTGCATTGTCTGTTTTATTTAGCCCGATCGTATTAATTACAGGAGCGATCGCTGCATTGGCCGCAGGATTTACTTTTGCTTATGACAATGTTGAAGGGTTTAGAAATTTTGTAGATAATTCAATTAAATTTTTAAAAGATCTATTTCAAAGATTTGTAGCATTTTTTCAGTCCGATGGTTTTGTTGCTGCGTTTCAAAAAGGTTTAGCGATCGTAAAGCTTAATTTTAATATGATTAGAAACGTTATTAACGGAGTCATTGGATTTATAAAAGCACTTTTTAAAGGTGATGTTGGAGAAGCTGTAGAGCAGCTTAAAGAAACTTTTAAAGGATTATTAAGATTTTTTAAATCAGATTTCAATTTATTTAAAGTTTTAAAGGATTTATTTTTTACCGCATTAAATAAATTAGGAGATTTGTTAATTCCAAAATTAAAATCTTTTGGATCAGGATTTTTAGAAACTATTTCAACAGTTTTAAAAACATCAGCTGGGGTTGTATTAGAGGGAATTAAATTTGTATTTAATAAAGTAATTGACAAACTAAACGGTTTTATTAATGATCTAAACGCAGGTTTAGGTTTTAGTTTTTTTGGAATTGATATAGATCCGCCAGATATTCCTAATATTCCAAGATTAGCAAAAGGTGGAATTGTTGATTCGCCTACGTTAGCATTAATCGGCGAGAGCGGGCCTGAGGCAGTCGTACCTCTCTCTGGTGGCAATCAAATGGGATTCACTGCGAATATTACAGTAAATGCCGGAATGGGAGCAGATGGAGCTGAAATAGGATCTGAAATCGTGGATGCTTTAAAAAAATATCAACGATCTAACGGATCAATTCCTATAACAGTTGGAAATAGCTTAAGCGTTGTCTGATGGATTATAAACTTTCAATTGGATTTACAACAGATACTTTTACTCTTGATGATGTTATTCGAGGAGTTTTAGACGGATCCGCTGGGTTAGGTGGGGTTACAGAATTTACAGATGTAACAGCCGACGTGCAGCAAATAAGTATTTCAAGAGGTAGATCAAGGGAAACTGATGAATTTAATGCAGGATCTGTTTCTTTTGCATTAAGAAATGAAACAGGAAAATATAATCCTCTAAATACAGCAGGACCATATTATCCGGGAATTGAGCCATTAATGGAAGTTAAAGTTGAAGCTTCGCATAACGGATCTACTTATTACACAATTTTTAGAGGTACAATTGACGACTGGTCAATTCAATATCCAAGTAAAAAAGAATCGTTTGTTTTATGTAGAGCTTCAGATTCAATTGCTTTATTATCATCAACAGAAGTTTCTATTACAAGATCTGCAGAATTATCAGGAACAAGAATAACAGCAATATTAGATGACGCTTCAGTTGGTTTTCCATCTTTATTAAGATCTATAAATGCAGGAAATACAACTTTACAATCAGGATCACAAAGCGGAACAACGATCGACGTTTTAAGAAATATTGAGCAAAGTGAAAATGGAGCATTATTTGTAGATCGTGAAGGTAAATTAACTTTTAAACAAAGAACTAGTACGTTTCCTTCAGGTAGTCCTTCAATAACATTTTCTGATGATGGATCAGATTTTTCATATATGCAAACTCAACTTAATTTAAACGATGATCTTTTATTTAATAGAGTAACAGTACAAAGAAAAAACGGAACAGCACAAACAAAAACAGACGCAACAAGCCAAGCTAAATATAGAGTTAGACAATTAACAAGATCAGATCTTAATATGTCTAATGATACAGAAGCAGCAGATTCAGCATTGTTTCTTTTAAATAAATTTAAAAATCCTGAAACAAGGTTTGCAGGATTAAATATTTCTGTGGATAAACTTTCAACTAGCCAACAAAGTTCGCTTGCGCAACTTGATTTAGCGGATATAATAAAAGTTGAATTAACACCTATTGGCGAAAGTTCTCAAAGATCTAAGCTGCTAAGTGTTAATAATATGATTTGGAGCATTAAACCGGGATCATCAAATATAACGATCGGAACGGCTGACGCAACAAATTTAACGTTTTTAATTTTAGACGATACCGAATTTGGTAAATTAGATTCGGCAAAGTTAGCTTATTAAGGAGCAAAATGGCATTATCAGGATATAAAGAATTTACGGTTGGCGAGGTTTTATCTGCTGCAGATGTTAATAATTTTCTCATGCAGGGAGTTATGGTTTTTGCAGATTCGAGCGCTAGAGATTCGGGAATTACCTCATCAAAAAGAGAAGAAGGCCAATTTGTATTTTTAAAAGATACAAATACTTTACAATTTTATAATGGAAGTTCCTTTGTAGATTTTATTGGTGAAGGTGATATTACTGGAGTTACTATCACAACTTCTGGAACTTCTGGTTTATCTGGAGGAGCCGCAGCAACTTCTGGAGCTTTTGCTTCAACATTAGTTATCGCGCCTAATAGTGCAACTTCAGCAACGGTTGCTGGATCTGATATTGTTTTAATAGGTGACGCTGACGACAGCAATAATTTAAAAAAGACAACAGCGCAAGACATTGCTAATTTAGCACCAGCTGGCGTTAGTCTTGGTTTAGTATTAGCATTAAGTTAAGAAAGGAAATATAAATGGCCGATACCCTGCATTCCGTTCAAGGAGTTTTAGCAACTTCTGCTGGTGATATTATAGACGCAGTTCCTTCATCCACTACAGAAACAGCAATTGGAATTTTGCTTTCAAATGTTTCTGGAAGTAGTGCTGACGTTACTGTTGATTTAAGTGTTACTAAGTCAGGCGGATCTTTACGACACATTTTAAATAATGTTTCGCTTCCGTTTGGAACAACAATTGAAATACAAACAAAGATTGCATTGGAAACTGGAGATAAGCTTCAAGGTTTATGTTCAGCAGCTTCAAGCGCGGAATATAACGTTACGTTTCTAAGACAAACCTAAAGGAGTTTTTATGGCTTACTTAGGTACGCAACCAAATAACGTAAAACAAAATACAGGTTTATATACACTTAGTGAAATACTACAACTAACTAAAGACGGCAGTTGGGGTGGTAGTTTAGAACTTATAGAATCTCAAACAGTATCAAGTGCAAGTGCAGTAGATTTTACAAGTATTAAAGGTAATGTCTATGATGTTCATATACTTCAATTAATTAATGGACATTGTGCAGATGATAATAAAGCATTTACAACTCAATTATCAAATGATGGTGGAAGTTCTTTTGAAACTTCTAATTATCAATGGGCTTTTAGTTATCAAAAATCAAATGGTACTTTTCAAGAAAAAAAATCAACAAGTGATAGTGCAATTTCATTAATCCATAATATTGGTAACAGTACAGGGGAACAAGTTAGTGGATATATATATTATTACAACCTTAACAATAGTTCAAAATTTTCTTTTACAACTCATCAATTTACAGGTATGACGCAAGACCCCGATTATATTTCAACTTTTGGTGGTGGTGTTTATGCAGTTGCTGAAACTATAAATGCTATAAGATTATTAATTACTTCAAGCACTTTTGCTAGTGCTACTGTAAATTTATATGGAGTAAAACAAATATGAGTAACCTAAGATTAATTAATGAAAGTTCAGGAAGTGCAATAACAAGTTTTTCTATGACAGATGTTTTTAGTTCTGATTATGATATTTACAAAGTTGTTTTAGATACTATTGATTTTGCAAATGCAGATTTATTTTTTAGATTTATTAATTCAAGTGGAAGTGTTGTAAGTGCAAGTAATTATGATGACGCAGTTTTATTGCTAAGAAGTTATAGCGCATTTGGAGAAAATAAAAATACAAATGCAACATCTCTTGGATCAATAGGATTTAGTGATTTATCAGATAAAGGAAATGCAACTGTTATATATATATTTAATCCAACAAGTTCTAGTTTTTATACTTTTGCATTGTGGCAAAATGCTGGTGTATCAAGTATTGGAACACCAGTAAGAAAAGGCATTGGTGTTTTAAAACAAACTGCAAGTATGACAGGTATAAATTTTAATGCTAGTTCATCAATATTAAATATTAGAGCAAGAATTTATGGATTGAGAGTTGATAGCTAATGGCAGGTCAATTACTTCAAGTAGCAACATCAACAGTAACAAGCGGAGTAAGTTCTGTAATTCTTACAGGAATTGATGATGATAGTGTTTATATGTTATCTATTAATCATGTTGTTGCATCAGCAAATGGTAAACAATTAACATTTAGAGTAACTGCTAGTGGTACTGCAAAAACAACTAGTGATTATGACCAATCACTTAAATCAATGTACACAGCGGGAAGTTTTATTAATCAAGGCAACACAAATTTGTCAGCTTGGTTAGATAGCACTTTTTCTAGTGGTAATGGAACGGGAGAGGGAGATAGTGGCATTGTGTATTTATATAATTTTAATAATTCAAGTGAATTTAGTTTTGCTACCTTTGAAATGGTTAAAGTTCAACTTACACCATATTTAGCAGGAGAACAAGGTGGTGGTGTTTATACAGTAACAGAAGCGCATGACGGAATAGAAATAAGATATTCAGATGGAACTAACATAGCAAATGGCACGTTTACATTGTATAAGGTGGTGTAATTATGAGTAATGAATTTGGATATATACCAGAAAGCCCTGAACAAAGTTTTGGAAATAATAAAGGAATCTTTACACCTACTGATATTTATGATTTAACAAGAGCAGATAAATTTACACAGTATGGACAATTAGAATTAATACAAACTCAAAGCATTACTTCATCTACAAACAGTATGATTTTTAGTAGCATACAAGAAAGCACTTATAATATTCATTTTATAACTTATAGTAATTTTGTACCAGCAACAGCTAATGATAGATTGGGGATTAGATTTTTTGAAAATGGGGTTGAGGAAAGTTCAACAGTATATAAACTTGCAAATCAATTAAATAGGACAGATGGTACTTTTTTAGAAATTAATTCTACAAGTAGTAATCACATTAGACTTGGTACAAATCCTTCAAATGGGTCAAATAATTGTGATAATGGTTATGTATATTTATATAATTTAGGGGATAATAATAAATTTAGTTATACAACAAATCAAGCAACAGGTTTATATTATACTTCTAGTAGATACACATCTGAATTTGGAAGTGGTGCATTACCACAAAGAAGCACAGTTAATCAGATAAAATTATTAGTAGGTAACAATCCAAGTAATAACATAGCAAATTTACAAGCAAGTCTTTATGGCATAAAGGAATATTCATAATGGCTACTAATTTACAATTTATAAAATCTACTAGTGGGCTTGGTGTAAGTTCATTATCTTTAACAAATTGTTTTAGTTCTCATTATGATGTTTACCAACTTCAAGTTAATTATAACAATGGAAGTGGTAATAATAATTTAAGTATAAGACTTTTAGATAGTGGTGGTAGTCAAGTATCTACTTCAACTTATGATTTAGCAGGACTTGATATGAATAGTTGGACATCTTTTTCAGAAGTTAGAAGCACAGGTAATACTGCTTTTATAAATACTGCACAAGTTGCTGATAGTGATGATAATTCAGTTGGTAATACATATTTTTATAATCCTAATAATGCAAGTTATACATTTATTACAAGCCAACAAGCTAATGTAACTACTAATGATTTTAGAGGTAGAAAATTGATTCAAGTTGAAAAATCTACAACACAAGCAACAGGTTTATATTTTTTTACAGTTAATAGTGGAACTGCAAATATAAAAGCAACAATATATGGAGTTAAATAATGGCAGGTGCATTAATAAAAATAGCAGAAACAACAGTTAGTTCAGCAGTAGCAAGTCTAACTTTAACAGGTATTGATAGCACTTATGATGTGTATCAACTTGTAATAAGAAATTTACAAAGTGCAAATGATAATACTGCTTCTAGGTATAGAGTAACAAAAGGTGGAACTGTACAAACAGATAGTGAATATGATAATGTTTATAAATATCTAACTACTAGTGGAACTTTTGGTAATGGCTCTGCAACAAATATAGATAGGTGGTATTTAGATAATCAAGGTACAGGAACAGGGGAAGCATTTAATGCAAATATATATTTATTTAACTTTCCTAATGCAAGTGAGTATAGTTTTGCAACAAAAGAAACAGTAGGGTTACAATCTAGCCCAAACTTAACAGGTTTGCAAGGTGGAGATGTACATACAGTTGCAAGTGCAAGTGATGGTGTTAATATTTCAATGGATAGTGGAAATATTACAGCAGGAACTATCACATTATATGGTTTAAAGAAGTAAGTATAAGAAATATATGTTATAGTAATGAAAGGAAAAAATTATGGCAACAATAGAAGAATTAACGGTTGAAGCGCAAGCGGAAATAGAAGCTGCAAAACCGTTATATGCACAAGTAAATAATGAAAGACGAGAATTTACAGAAGCAGAATATGATCAAGCTGTAACTGATCTTGCTAATTCAAAGTTTGATGAGCAAGAAAATGGTTATAAAAGAGCAAGGCAAGAAGCTTATTTACCTATTGCAGAACAATTAGATATGCAATATTGGGACGGCGTTAATGAAACTACAAATTGGGTAGATCATATTGCGCAAGTTAAAGCTGATAATCCAAAGCCAGAATAATTTAAAAGTTAAAAAAAGTCTTATTTCTGTTATATAATTAAATAACAACAGAAGGACTGCATGACTTTAGAAAATTACGCTAAACAAAGAGTAGGCCGCAAAAATTTTTTGCATAGTAACCCAGACGCTTTAAAAGAATTAAAAAAATTAATGATCGAAGCAGATGATCTTAATTTATCTGACACTCAATTAGCAATTTATGTTGTTAAAAATTTTGATCAATTAAAACATAAATCACATAATACTGTTAGGCGTTGGTTTAGTGAAATAAGATTAGGTTTGTATGACTGATCTTAGCGATTTTGCAAAAAGTCATCAAGAAAAATCTTTAAGAATATCTAAGAAAAAAAATAAACACCCAGAAGGATTTGATCCGGGAATTCATTTTGACGGAAAAAAGGGAACAATTACTTCAACTCCTCAAGGATCTTTAAACGTCGAATGGAAAGATCAGCTGCAAAAATATTTTGGAAATGATTATAAAAATTATAAAGTTGTTGAGCCAGCTGAAATAAGATCTTGGGACATGGTTGTTGGACCGAATCAAATTGAAACTTTATATTATTTCAAAGCAAAAATAGTTTCAAACAAACATTATATGGGTGATGATGATTTTAAAAAATTATTAAATGAAATTAAAAGAAAAAAAACAATTGCTAAACCAGATCTTAAAAAAGGCAAAAGTTTTGTTGTAGCTTGCAGCGACTGGCAAATCGGCAAAAAAGGGACGGAAAAAGTTGTTGATAGATGGATCGAAGGAATAGATCTAATTAAGTCTGAAATAAAAACAATAAGAAAAACCGAGCCAATAAATAAATTAATATTTGCTGGGTTAGGTGATATTGTCGAGGGCTGTTCGGGGTGGTACGATCAACAAGAATTTTCAACAGAGTTAGATCATCGGCAGCAACAAAAAGTTGCTAGACGAATGATGGTTTATGCGATCAAAGAATTGTTACCAATGTTTGATGAAACTTTAGTTTGCTTTATAGGAGGAAATCATGGTGAATTCCGTCAAAATAAAAAATCAAATACAACGTTTGGAGATAATAAAGACGTAATGCTGGCGGAAGAGTTATATGACATTTTTAAAGCTAACCCGATCTATAAAGATCGTATTAAATTTGTTATTCCTGAAAATGAATTATCTGTTACTTTAGAAATTGATGGCGTAGTTTGTACATTAATTCATGGACATCAAGCAAGATCTGGCGGAACAAACGCGCAAGCTAAAGCAAAAAAATGGTTAGCTGATCAATCTTTGTCGAGATCGGGAATTGCTGATTCAGACATTTTGCTTATGGGTCATTATCATTTTTTTAGTGCTTTTGAAACTTCCGATCGGTTAATAGTTCAAGCACCAACATTAGATAATGGATCCGAATGGTTTGAAAATACTAGTGGCGATCAAAGTAATCCGGGAATATTAACAATGATTATTGGTGGTGAAAAAAAGTGGAGCCATATCCGCATAATACGCTAGCTATAATTAAAAAAGTATGAAAATACAATTATTAAGATTTAGCAGCCAAGCGGATTCTACCTCCGGAATACTTTTAATTGATAATGAATTTGCTTGTTATACTCTTGAAGACGAAGAAAGAGAAGTTAAAGTTATGCACGAAACTTGCATACCTGAAGGCACTTACGAAATTAAATATAGAAAAGAAGGCGGTTTTCATAATCGCTACAAAGCAAGATATGGATCAGATCATTTTGGAATGTTAGAATTGCAGGAAGTTCCGGGATTCAAATGGATCCTTATTCACTCCGGAAATACGGACGAGCACACTTCGGGATGTGTATTGGTAGGAGATCAACAAAAAAATAATTTAATTTATAAAGATGGTTTTATAGGTGAATCACGAAATGCTTATTCACGTATTTATAAAACTATTTCAAATGCTTTAAACAATAATGAAAAAGTTACGATCGAAATAAAAAAAATAAATAATAATAAACTATCTAATAAACAAACAGATTATATTCCGGGTAATATACCTCTTTCTAAAAAATTAAATAAAATTGAAGCTTTACTTATTGAGCTTATTGCTGCTAATGGTGGGAGGACTATAACTTAGCAGAAAGGAGGGATATGAAAATTTTATGTCCCAAATGTAAAACCGAACTAAAAAATTTAAGACAGCAATTTTATTGCCCTAATAAAAAATGTGAAACATTTAAGAGGATTCAAATCGGGTCCGAGCATGGTAATATCATTGAGGAGGAATGAAGGAGATTTATGAAAACTAATTGGAAAGCTTACTGGAAGTTTATGTTTGCAAAAGCATTTCGTACTGGAATGCAATCAGCATTAAGTTTGTGGTTGGCACAATCAAGCGGAATTATCGACGCCGCATTAATGGAACTTATCGGGGTAGCATTTTTAACCTCATTCGTTACTGTAATTCAGCACGCGTTAGAACAATATAAGCCAAAGGCAACATTCGAGGATTAATGAAAGCGCAAGTTAATCTCGGACAAATACTTCAAGGCGGTTTAGCTGCATTGGTTGGTTGGTTATTTAAAACAGTTAATGATATGCAGCAAGAAGTTGCTACTCTTAAAGCGCAAGTTGTAGCTTATCAAAATTCAATAGCTGGTTTTAATGATAACTTAACGATCATTGAAGAAGTAATTAGAGAAATATTATTTAAGGTTGGTGGATAATGGACTGTTGCGGACAAGGTTGCTGCGGAGGCAAATAATGTGCAAGTGCAAATATTTATGTTGCGGTTGCATTTTACATTGTAATAATTATGATCAAGAAATTAAAAGATAATTTAGCTTTAGTAGTTACAGGAATAACGCTTTTAGGATCTATAGGTGCAGGTTTTCAATCAGTTACAAATATAGTTAATACTTTAACTGGCATTGATGATCGCATGAATAATATTGAATATGAGTTTTATCAATTAAAAGAATCAACAATGGTTTCAAATGATATTGCAATTCTTTATGAAAAAATTTATCAGCTTGAGCAAGTTGCTTATAATGCAGAATTTTTAGAAAATGAGTTAACAACTTTGAAAGCTAATTATCAGAATTTAGATAATGAATTGCGCGATCTTGAATGGAAAGTTGAAGATTTTCAAGCACGATATATAAGCGATCTAAATAACCCTTCTTCAGATTCTCAAGCTTACGAATTAATGAAATGGGAATGGCAAGATCTTATTAAGAAAGTTACAGTAATTGAAACTAATCAACTTCAAACTTGGGAATTAGATGAAATTAAAAATAGAATTTCATGGTTAGAGGCGAATCAACATGGCCACTAATGACAATTTTACGCAGAAAGAAATGATTCAAGTTGTTATGGCAGACATAGAAAAAATATTTGAAAAGTTAGATCAGATCCAAAAAGATTTAGCAACTAGACCGACAAGACAGGAAATTTATGGTTGGATTATTGCTGGAATATCTATAGCAACGTTAATAACCATTTTAATGTAGCTAGCACTTGTTTAGCTATCGCGATCAAAAGCCGCATAAATATGTTTATAAAGCTTACAGATACAAAATATAAGCTAAATTTATATCAGGAGGACTTATGATCTTAATAGATATAATGGTTGTTTGTGCATTACCATTTAATTTAACCGCAGCTGAAATAAATAATTATGTTGTATGTCAAGAAAAAAAAGAAATGATCGAGCACGTTTCTGAATATCATTCTTTAATTCAAAGTCATTTTAAAATTGAAGATTGGCATTGGGCAGCATTAACAATTTATTGTGAAAGTTCTGGTCATTATAATGCTTACAACGAAAATAAAGACGGATCTAATGATCAAGGATTATTTCAATTTAATAATCGAACTTTTAAATGGTTGAACGAAAAATTTAACAGATCGTATATAAGATTAAATATTTTACATCAGTTTAAATACGCCAGCTGGTTAGTTTATAATGACGGAAAACACCATTGGAACGCGTCAAAACATTGTTGGAATAGATAAAAAAAAAGGGGCCGAAGCCCCTTCTTTTTGCGTTTCTTTATTAAGAAACTTGAGCTGAGTCAGATATTACTCTATGAAGCAAATTAGGGCTAACATTCCAAACTTGTCCATTTTTTTCTTCTAACTTTATTGTTTTTACATTAATTTTTAATATTGTACCTTCAATAACGCCTTCTTTTTTGCTATAAAATTTTACATATTCACCAACTGAAAAGCTTTTAGCTATTTCGCCTTGTAGTGATCGCTGTTTTTCTTTTATAGCGCCGTTTAGTACTTCTATTATATTATTTAATTCGTTATTGGTTTCTGCTTTAGCGATCGCTTCAACAGCACCTTGAACTTTATCTACATTTTCCATTTTTTTGTCCTCTCTTTAGTTAATGTATAATTTAATTATGGCATACTTTTAAATAAATGTAAAGAAAAAAAATAAAAAAAAATAATAATAATGCTTACATATATAAAAAAATACGCCATAATTCTTATATAAGACAAAAACAAACGGAGGACAAAAATGAAATTTAGAGGAACTTTAGAAACAAACGACGGAAATGTTGAAGTTTTTGAGTTTGAAGGGATCACTAAAGACCAAGCTAAAGCAGAAATGAGAGAAAGAATTCAAGGAAAGTTAGTTGATGTTGCATTCGCTAGACTTTTCGAAATTCATAGATCTGATGTTGATTTAATTTGTAGGTGGTCTGTTGATAGTAATTTAGTTATTACAGAAAAATTTATGATCTAAATAAATAAACTTAAAAAGAAAGCGGCTTTCGGGCCGTTTTTTTTTAGGACTTGGCGCCGTTGTAGATATTTATTTTATTAACTTGTTTGTTAATCGGCGCCTTGCTAGTCCTAGTCAGCAGGGCTGCGCTGATAATTTAATTATAAACTCTAAACAACAAATTTATTGCTAACTATAATTTTTTATATGACTTGGAAAAACAGGGCCGAGTGTATCGGAGAAGATCCAGATATATTTTTTGAATATTTAGAGCACGAAAAAGCAGTTAAATTATGTCAAGCTTGTGAAGTTAGGTTTGAATGTTTAAGTTATGCAGTTGAAAACAGGATCCGGGACGGTTTTTGGGGTGGAGTTAAATGGAACAGCCGCAGAAAATTAACAAACAAATCAAACTTAATAGAATTTATTGAAAAGTATGATCGTTATAGAAATAGAGTTTGGAATAAAAATAATATAAAATAATTATATTTATTTAAAACTATGTTATGATAATAACAATATTTAATCTAAGGGGGTTAAATGGCTAAATTTGAAAACGAGTTTGATCTCAAAGTCAGTATAACAATTGACGCTGAAACAAACGAGGAAGCAAGGATCAAAGCTAGCGAAGAGTTATGCAGGATCCAAGCAAATATAATTTCGCAAAATGTGAAATCAATTTGGCATGACAAAAAGGAGGACTAATGGCGAAAAATCCAACAATGGAAGATATACTAAGGCATAATCTTAAATTGCATAGGGATCTAAAAATTGAAGCAAAAAATAAATTTGAACAAGCTAAAAAAGATTTTGTTGAAAGAACAAAGGGCTTAGACGAAAATATTGAAAAAATTCAAGATGATCTTAAAAGAACTAAAGGCGATGATTATCCAAACGATGGAAAATTTTTTCCACCGCAAGACTGGTAAATAAAACATAGGAAGGGCTGAATGGCTGAAATTAAACAAGGTCCGGGACGACCTAAAAATAGTTTGCCTACCGCTGCGCATTTATTGCAATGCGTAACTAGATACGAAAAAGAAGGCGTGTTTGATCAAAATATGACTGTTACTGATATTAAATTAAAGTTATCGGAATTAATTGTTGATGATCAACTAAATAAAAAAGAAAATCAAAGAGTCTATATGAAGGAGTATAGAAGTAAAAAGGAGGACTAAATGAATGAAGGTTGGTTTATAGAATCAGATGTTACGGGAGACGCAATATTTAACTCTTTAGACATTATCTGGTATTTGTTATTCGCGATCGTAACCTATAAATTTGTTAAAAGTGTCTTAGGTTATTTACATAATACTTTTAATTTTTGGTGGATGCCGAATAGAGAAAAGTATAAGGAGTATTGGCAATGATTCAAATAAAAGAATTACAAAAAAGATTTCCTAAAAAATGGATCCGTAAATTAACTAAAGGCGGCGGAAGGTCAGAGGATTATTTAAACTTTGCTACAGTTGCCCAAAGATTATTAGAGGTAGTTGGACCATTTAACTGGAAAATTATAAGAGAAATTGAAGAAGCTGGCAAAGTTGTTGGCTGTGTAGGCCAAATAACTTGCAAAATTGATGGAGAAACAATTACAGTTGAAGGAGTTGGAACTGCAAACAATACTGGAGAAAACTCAGGCGAAATATTAAAAAAAGCAGAATCTGACGCTTTCAAACGTTGTGCAAGAATGCTTGGCTTAGGTTTGCATTTATGGGCAGGAACTAATTCAGATGGATCTGACGGTTATTGGCTTGATAAAAAAGGAGGACAAAATGAAGCCGGAAATATTTCGGGAGAGGGTAATCTCACCGAATCTTCAAACAAATAAAACAGCATTAGTTAAATTTGCTTTAAGGGTAAGCAAAGAAACAAATAAACCAATTACAAACGGAGAATTCGTTTATGATCTTATGGTTTATAAATTTGGAGCAATTATAGAAAAGCTTAGAAAAAGCGGCTGGATTATTCACACATTAAAAACAGAAAAATCTAATGTTTATGAATATAAATTAATTGCTGAGCCAAATGAAGATCTTCAATTATTTAACACATAAGCAAAATGTTTATGCTAATGTTATTGGACGGACATAAAATAAAAGTAGTTACCCCTTTGACTACGTTTAACTATGGAAGGACCAAACAGGGGCAGACTGTCCTCCGCCTCTGTTCCTTCCTATTAAGAGAGGATAAAATGGTTTTAGAAATAAGATTTGCAATCTTACCGGAATGGTTAGTTAAAGAAAACATTTCTGCTGCTGCCAAAGTTGTTTATGCTGGAATTTGGTTATATTCAGACGCTGAAAAAAGAAAAGCGTTTCCTTCGAGAGCGAGACTTTCAAGAGATCTTAATATGAGTACTTCATCTATTGATCGAGCAATAAAAGAATTAAAAGAAATAAACGCCGTAAGCGTTAAGGGTAGAATAAGGCCAGATGGTGGAAGAAGTTCAAACATTTACGAGCTGCGGGTAACGCAACCAGAGGGCCCCTCGTCATATATGAAGGGGGGTCC
>TARA_R100000231_G_scaffold43894_1_pt1 | contig 25829 bp, 23 predicted proteins | sample TARA_R100000231 | Tara Oceans TARA_R100000231 (sample SAMEA2620565) | marine metagenome | biome: marine biome (ENVO:00000447); feature: surface water layer (ENVO:00002042); material: "saline water (ENVO:00002010), including plankton (ENVO:xxxxxxxx)" | depth 5 m | reverse complement strand
TTACAAAACGGATGAATTAGGATTACTACCAAGAATGATTCTAACACTAAAGCCTCTTAGAAAACAATACAAGAGTAACATGTTAGAAGCACTACAAGAAGGTAATAAGAAAGAATATGTTAAGTGGAATTCAATGCAAATGGCAACCAAGAGACTTTTAGCATCTCTATACGGAGCAACTGCGGCAGTTGGTTTTGGTTGGTATGATTTAGATTTAGCCGCTAGTATTACTGCTAGTGCTAGAGAAGCAATTAGAGAAGCCGCATTTAAAGTGAGGGAATTGGAATGAAATTAGAAGGGAGAAAATGCAGTTTTAAAAAATGTAAAAGAAGAATACTATCTGAACCAGTATTAATGGGCTTTTCACCGCAATGGATGGTCGAAGGAGCAATCAAAGGGTATTGTATCAAATGTTCTCTAAGAGAATGTTCTAATCTTATACCCGTAATAAATCCTCATCCCAATGATGAATTTGAACATTGGGCTATGATAGACGGGCAACTTACTCCATTAGTCCCAAAGGAGGAATAGAATGAAATTAAACGATTATCAGAATGAAGCAAGAAAGACTGCAATATATCCTATTGATGATGGGCTTACCTATACTGCATTAGGATTATGCGGTGAAGCGGGAGAAGTCGCTGAAAAGATTAAGAAGTTTATCAGAGGAGATAATAGTATTTCTCTTAAAGAAGATTTACTATATGAGTTAGGAGATGTTCTATGGTATCTTTCTAATCTAGCATTTGAATGTGGTTATACTCTACAAGAAGTTGCAGAAGTTAATCTGAATAAACTGGGAGCAAGAATGCTAAGTGATACTATCAAAGGTAATGGTGATAGAAGATGAAAATAGTTTATGCACATACTGATTCTCTTTATGTTCCTGTTCCCTCTATTGAGAAGGCTTTAGAGGTTAGAGAGATATTGAATGAACACATTCAAGAAAATGTATTTCCTAACATCATGGGTTTAGAAAATCATCCTATGGATTTAGAGTTTGAAAAATATTATTCGGTTCTAGGAGTAGGAGCAACAAAGAATAGAAATGCAGGTTTTATTTCTTGGAAAGATGGTGTGCATTTACATCAACCAGAATTTTTCGCTACTGGCTTTTCATTGAAAAGAATCGCTGAATCTAAGATAGCGAAAGATACTCAAAAAGAAGTTATAGAAATGTGGGTTAAACAGAAGACAGAAGAAGAAATAACCAAAAGAGTTAGAGATATTTACACTGATGTTTTAGAAGGTAGAGTTGAAAAACTAGACCTAGTTAAAAGAAGTAGATACAAAGATGAAAGAAGAAAACTAAAATGTAGATGTAAAAGAAAATACGATGTAGAATATGTCAGAAAGTTACTTCGTATTGTCCCCGATGCTTTGTGTGAAAATGACAATTGTAATGCTAAACTAACTGACCTCACAACCTTAGAAGGTAAAAGACCTTCTTTTGGTGGAGGTTTCGCAGGGGTATTATATTACAATGAACATGTAAAACCCCAAGATAAAATTGATGATTCATTTTATCATATGAAATGTAAATTCAATGGTTTGGTTCAGCCAAATACCTTCACCAACATAAAAGGTGAAATGAAACCTGCGGGATATATCGCAGTAAAAAATCTAAATGAACTAGAAAACTATGAACCCGATTGGCCATCGTTAGCCGAGTCGGAAGTTCTGAAAAAGGCCAAGCCCATCTATGATGCAATGGGTTGGGACATTAACGATATAAGAAAAGATGGAAAACAAAGAGAATTGGATGAGTGGTTTTGATGACAGAATATACATATCAATGGAATGCTGAATGGATGGATGACCCTACTATGCCTTTATTGAAGGTTACAAAATCTTCACTGAATACTTTTGAGTTTTGTAAAAAGCAATATGAGTTTCAGTATATCGAAGGTAGAAAGTCAGAACCAAATGCGGCAATGGCTAGAGGTTCAATTGTTCACAATGCTTACGAGGATTTCTATAATGAGTTTGAGTTAAAGAAAGCAGAGGGATTAGATGAGAATCTTTTGTATGAATATTGTATTGGTCTTTTCCCAATAGATGATTATGGTGAAGTGTATCAGAAAATGTCAGCATTTGAAACGGAGAGATTCCTCAAATCAAAATCAGCAAACACTTTGCCTACATATCTACCTGTTGGTAATGAAATTAAATGCAATGCTCAACTAGAGATTAGCAGTTATGTAGCCGCAGTAACGGCTTCGGGCAAACCTGCAAAGAGAGGCTTCCATCTTCAAAGAGATTATACTGTTCATATTCAAGGTATTATAGATAGAGTATTCCAAGAAGGAGAAGGTTACATACCCGTTGAATTGAAGACGGGAGTTTGGAAGGATAGGAAAGAATCGCATATGAGAAATGAAATGGCTTTCTACAAAGTATTGATGGATGCTGACCCCGATGTTACTATGAATCCTATTACTCATTGGGCGTGGTATTATCCCGATTCTAATTACTTCCAACTGGAACCAGTTAGAGCCACTAATGAGAATAATATTCCCAAGAGAATTGCTAAATTGATTAAAGCATATGAGGACAACAGATTCCCTGCTTCGTATTTTCCTAATAAATGTCAGCATTGTTCATTTATAGGACTGTGCGATTCGGCTCAACAAGCGGAGTTATGGGATTGGTAATTATGAAAGATAGAGCGCAAAAAATTTGGTTATTAACAGTGGATGCTCTAACGATTATTGTATTGTTAGTTTGGAATGTCAGTATTATAGTAGTGTTGGGAGTGGCTTTGATTCCCGCACTAATATGGAGATTCCTATTTGGAACCAAGAGAGAGATTACTAGATACACAAAGGAGGGATTGAAAATTGAAGGACAAGATACAAGCGAAGATAAACAAGAAGAATTGGAAGTTTCATGAGTTATTGAAATTGAAAGATGTTGCAAAAAGCGTAGCAGACGAACTTTATCATGAGTTAAACTTGAAAGACCAACTTGAACTTGTATGGGAAGTCCAATTAGATAAGACAACTACATTCGGTTCTTTGTTTAAATCATTAGTAACCGAGAAACTAGAAGAACAAGTAATGATTGCCTTTCAAGATAAATTTGAATCAGCAACAGTAAACTTTAGTGATGAAATATCTGATACCCCTTTAGTTCCAGTGGAGAAACCCGCATCATTAGCGGATAAGTATGGTTCTCTACAAACAGATGTGAAAGAGGCGGCATTAGGTAAAGATTTAATGGAAGATTTAGTAAAAGGAAAAGATGTAGATATGCAAATCAAAAACAAATCACCATCATTAAAAGAAAAAGATGGTCAGGTGCAAACAAGACTAGGTAATGTGAAAGTAAAGAGAGTTGGTGGGAATGGTCTTTGATGAAATGTTAGAAGGACAAAAGAAATTAACAGAAACAATGGAGGAGATTCATGCTACTCTAAAGTTTAGTAATAGAATAATTATGATGGTTAATGTCGTTAATATTCTTACCATTATCGTAGTCGGTTTGGTGTTATTCCAATGAAGTTTCCTAGAGAAGTATGGCCAAGTGCTAACAAACAAACTAATACTTTTGCTAGTAAGAGAAAGTTGGTTCATAGTCAAGATGAGTTTAACAAATGGGTTAAGACTCATAATGGAAAGATGAATTGTTATACCTCAGTTTATGATTATGCTCAATACACTAACAAACAAGCCGTAACAGATACGGTTATTCTAGATAGAGTATTTCTTGACTTTGATGCACATCATGGTGAAGTGGATAATAGGACAGGAGCGCAAATAATTAGTGAATCTCAGATTCAATTATGCTTGGATGATTTGCTACAAGTTTCAGATTATTTAGAGAGACACGACTATCTGTATGATATTTCATTTTCGGGGAGAGGTTTTCATGTCTATGTATATGGAACAACCATACCTGTTAGAGACATTCGTAGATTGACTGCTTTCTTTAATCAGATGAAAGCCCTTACTTCTAATGGGACTCTAGATAGTTCAGCGATTTCTCCTAGAAGACTAAGGCGTATTCGTAATACTATGAATATGAAAGCGTCTTATGGAGATGGATGTTATTATTCAGTGCCTCTTACTAGAGAAGATATTACTAGTAAATCAGTGAGTGAAATACTCACTTATTCTAAATACCCTAACCCGATGGGGAGTATTATGCATGGTTCGGTTCTTGTTGATTGGCCCGAAGTGCCACAAGTAGAAGAATCAGAAATTGAAGCAGAAGTTATCAATGCAGGTAACTTACCACTTCCCCCATGTATGTATAGTTCTATCATGGTTGAAAATCCAACAGATGAAGCAAGAGCATATCTTGTTAGTTGGTATAAGGACCTATTACTATGGTCAGATTTTAATGTCGGCTTTACCGATACACAAGTTACTCCAAACATGTCTACAAGATTGAATATGATTAATCAAATTACTGCTGAGATAAAACATTTACATGAAACTCATAACATATGGTTAGATTTTGATGAAGCAATAACAAAATATAGAGTTGGTTTTGTAGTGAATGGAAATTATAACTTCCCCAACTGTGATAAACTAATTGCTAATGGTTATTGCGTTGGGACATGTTGGAGACTAAAAGATTACACAAAGGAGATGAAAAGATGAAACAAACTACACTGTTTGAATTTGGATTAAGAATAGAAGGACAAACTACATTGGAAGATTTTGGGTTAGTATTTGAGGAATAAATATGAAGTTGATTATTGATAGTAGAGAAACTTCGGGTCTTACCAAAGAAGTGGAAACCAAAGCCGCTAAATTTAATTTGATTACTGAAAAGAAGTGGCTAGAAGTAGGAGATTATGTGTTTGGAGATGTATGCTTTGAAGCAAAATCCACACATGATTTCTTATCATCTGTTATCAGTAAGAGACTTTGGACTCAATTAGACAACATGGATAGATGTTACAAGACTAATGTAGTAATTATTTACGGGACATTGAGAGATGCATTAAGTTATACTAGTTATTCTGCTAAGTATAACAACATGCCAAGACAAAGAAAGATGCAATTACTTACAAACAAATTCTATGGGGCAATAGGAAGAATTATTCTTGATTCTGATATTAAACCAATATGGGTAATAGATGAATATGCGGCCTCGTCTATTATTTGTAGCGTTGCTAAAATGCAACCAGTAGAAAGGTCGCCAATTAAACCTCATCTGTTTAAGAGATTTACATCAGATGATATTAGAATAAACATGTTAGCATCAATAAAAGGTGTTAGCGAAAAGAAAGCAAAAATGTTGCTCAAGAAATATGGCTCTCTTATGGAGATAGGAGATTGCGATAAAAGAGAGTTATGCTCTCTAGATGGTATTGGAGATACCACTGCTGATAGGATATTATCGGCTTTTAACTCAAATAAGGAGGTTAGACAATGAATGAATATGGATATGATGATGAAACTTTAGATGCTGAACAACAACAAGTTAGAGAAATAGATTTACCTGCGGTAGTTAGGAATTGGGAAAAGACTGCAATTAGTTATTCAAGGCACAATAATATTCCTTCAATCATAGGATTCTATTCGATTTTAGGAGATTTGGTAAAGAGGTTCATTGAGATACCTTATGGTCAAACTACTACTGATACTCGCATTCATTATGTTTGGATTCAAACTGCTAGGTCGGGTAAGACTACATTGGTTATGTATGTCCTTACTCCCGTTGCTAAGAAAATCTTTGAGGAGTTAGAGAATGACCCCTATGTTGAATCAGCAGTTTTGAACCTTGCAGATTATACTACTGCGTCTTTAGTTGGCGACCATATCTTTAATGAAAATTTCAAGGAAGATGCAGGAGATATTCTTGAAAAAGAACTGAGAGCGATTGAAGGCGACCCAATGAACGGCATTGCTCCAACTAGAAATTTCAACAATGATGATGAAAGAATACAGGCAGTAAACGAGGCATACGAAACCTATGAAATGTCGAAAGAAAGATGGATTATTGATTATGGACCTCTACACGGAGAAGGCATTTGGTTTGCTGATGAGTTTGAAGGAAGTGGAGTTTTCAAAGATAAGGCTCACAAAGAGAATATGAATATTTTATTCCAAACACTGATGAACAATTTCCACAGTGGAGCAAATCAATATCCTAAAGCATTGAAAGGTAAACCCACTATTCATTTAGATTCAAAGCATACTATGATTGCTCTTACATTTCCTCCCGAACATCTATTGAAGACAGTAGCAGACAAGGGTATTCTCCAAAGATTCTTACCATTTATTTGGGATGTTCCCGATGATATTCTAACTGCTATGAGAAAAGAAGTCATTGGAGGTTTTGGGACTAGAGTAGAAAGGAGAGGACCTCCGCTACATTTAGCAAAGGGATTATTAGAAATCTACAAGGCAACTAAGGCTCAATTTGAAGCCAATGGAAAAGACCCTTTCAATACTATTACCTATCATCCATCGGCTAAAGATGCGTTAGATATGGCTCACGATTCTATCTTGAAATACATTAATGATGTTCATCCTAAAATTCGTAATGTGGTTCGTTTGTTTGAAATGAATCTATTAGAATACATAGGTAAGTTAGCAGTTTTGAATACTTTGGCTATGGCTAAAAATATTACAGATGTAAATAAGAGGTTCGTGGTCTATCCACAAAATGTTAGACAGGGGGCATATATTGTTAGAAAGTGTTATGTTACTTTGGTTGAGTGGTTAGAAAATGCTATCAAGGCAGATAGAAGAACTATTATTACAAAAAGCAACTGGAAAGAGTTCCAACATGCTTATCAAGTGGCAACTGATAGGGCTAAACCACAGGAAGTATTAGAAGGGGGTTTTGTTTGGAAAAAGTTAGTCTTGAATGAAGCGGCTAAAATTATCGGACAATCACCAAAGACAATCAATGATAAATTCAACAAGTTAAGTGAAATGTTTGAGGAAAAGAAAGTAGGAGTTAAACCTTATATCAGACCGAAAAAACAACAGGAGGAATAGAGAAATGAAAGCAACATGGGAAAATAAGTATGTGGTTTTTGATGTTAATGATGGGCCTAAAACTATGATTGACGCACTGAACCTAGAGGGAGCAGAAGGATGGGAAGTAGCATCAATTGTTAGCGTAGCAGGTAACAAATTGTGTGCTTTCCTAAAGAGAGGTGACTACATTGTAGAGCCTTCCCCCGAACAGGAAAAGAGAGATGAAGTGCTGAAATTGTGGGGCGGAAAAGAATGAATAATGTCCTAGCAATTGACCTAGAAACCAAAAATCTCTCCACAGACATAGGAGGGTGGGGTAATACCCATATGTTTCTTGTATCCACAGTAACTACTTGGAATGGAGATACTGGGACTGTCTATGTAGATGAACCAGTTTCGGATAACTTTTCTAAATCTGGAATACAGACTAAACCGATTAGAGAATTAAAATTCGACTTAGATGAACATTTTAAGAAAGGCGGTGTTCTATTAGGACATAACATTGTAGCCTTTGATTTACCAGTCTTAAGGGATGCACTCGACATTTACTGTATTCGTAAATACATGAGTAACAAACAATATATTGATACAAGTCAATACTTTGTAACGAATCATGGTGAAAGATATTCGCTAAACAATCTAGTAGACCATACTTTAGGAAAACAAAAGACCCTAGATAGTATGGATGCTCCTAGACTTTGGAAAGCAGGTGAATACGATATAGTAGTAGATTATTGTTTGAAGGATTCACAATTAGTTTATGACTTGTGGAAACACGGTCAAAAGGAAGGAGTGGTAAAGGCATTCAATATTAACGAAGAAAAAGAAATAACAATGGAGGTGGAATGGTAATGCAAACTGGTGAAGTATTCGGTTGGCTACTATTCTTTATTTTTATTAGCGTTCTTTTCTTTGCGGCTTTTGGAGGAGCATCTGTAACAGAGGACACTGTTGAAGAATATATCCAAAATCTAATGCAAGAAGAAGCGGCTAATAAGGGTAGAAGATAATGGCATTAAAATATAGATGTAAAGAATGTTCTAAGTATATCGTGCCTAGACGCATTAAAGGACACTATATTGGCGATAACGAAGTTATCAAAATATGGGAATGTCCTGCATGTTTAGCCCTTTGGAGATAGAAAAAAATAAGTAGTTTACTTTCTACACTTTTACTATGGTCAGCATAGTAGGCATAACAGTAGTCAGTGGCATTATTATTCTAGTAGGACTAGGATGGTATGTAGAGAGACAATTATCAAAATCATTTGATATAGAAATATTTGAAGATGAAGCGGAATTGATTAATATGTTCAAGGACGGATTAAGAAATTCCTGTTGGGAAGATTCAATCTACAAAGAAGATAATGCTTCACGATAATCGTTTGGACTAAAATATCCAATAAAGGTATCTGAGTCATCTACTACCATTACCGAAGAAGGTTTCTTAGAGCGCATCTCTAATGAAATACTCTTTACATTATTTGTTGGACTCACAGAAATGAAATTAGAATCTAAATGATTACGACATATTTCATTTCTACAATCAAGAGATTTAGAAAGTGCCAATAGAATATGGCTATCGGTTAGGATTCCTAGTGGGCTTCCATTTTCCAACACCACTAGGACTCCTCTCCCTAATTCTAGTATTTCTTTTGCCGCTACATCTAGAGTAGTATCGGGCGATATTGTTTTATGTTCATCATTGATTTGTAAATCAGATACCTGCATAGATAATCGTAGAGGTTTTCATTTATTTAGGTTGCTAGAAATTTGAGATTTGAAAAAAATTGAGCCAAGGGTTCTAACTTATTTCATTCAAGCGTGAAAAATGTGAAAATGGGAGGGCGAAATCTCGCCTATCCCATAAAATTTTTTTTAAAAATTAAAGTGGGTGAGATTATTCTCGCCTATTTTATCTTCATTTAAATATTATTAACGCACTACTGAAACATATTTCGCCACTGATTTGAGATTAATTTCTAAAAAACCTTAATCCCAAGGTGTTCGGCCACTTTTTTCAACCAAGTATAGATAATTGGCAACCACGCTATAATCATAGTTAATGCGATTACTGATAAACAAGCCAATGCGAGAGAATCTACTATTGAATGTGAAGATGAAATAATAACTTCGCTTTCATTCATAGGTATCATCATGTTATTGTTATAGTAGAAGTAGCATTATTTGATAATCCGTTTGAATTCGTAACAGTTAAATTAAATCGTAATAGGGTGCCGCTAGCGATATGATTCGCATTAAAACCTCCCGCAGTAGAAATTCCCGCAGTTGTTTGCGCTCTATTTTGAAAGTTAAAATAAAATACATTTTGTGCGCTACCTGCACCACTGGCCGCAGTATTACTGGCTACAACATCAATTGTCGTATTAGGATTAGTAATACCAGCATAAACAACATCATTACCCGCAACTCCAATCAAAAGTTGAAGAATATCAGAATTTCCCATCCATCCTAATGCATCACGACCACTTCTAAAAATAACCGCATTGGCGGCAGCATTTGGATTTGCTGCAAATTCTAAATTACCTAAACCTGCATGAGCCTCCTCAATTGTCAAAAAGGCACTTGTGATTGTTCCACTACCCGCAGAAAAAGTAGTATTTACTTGAACTGTATGTTCACCCTGCCCCGACCCGATAGTGAAACCTTGCGGAACAGAATCCACAGTAGGTTGCCCCGCACCAACTCCAAAAGAAGGAGATATAGACAAAGCATCTCCTAAGTTTGTAGCCGCAATACCAACAGTAGGAGGAGAAGCACCACCTCCACCAGTAGAGGCTTGTTGTTGAACTACTCCATAAGTCCAATGAAAACCAGTAGTCACTTAATCACCCAATTACTTGCCAATTGTCTGCGGCCCAACAAATAAATGTTTTAGCCTTATCATCTTCAATATCTTGTGCGGCATAAGAACCTGCACCGTTGAATCTAGTATTTGTGGTATCAGCAGATACAATCTTTCCAGTAAGCGTTCCTCCCGAATTATTGATAATAGTGAATTGAACTCCTATTTCTGTTGCGGATACATCAGGTAGAGTAACAATAGATGAGGCATTAGTCATTATGATAACTGTTCCCGAATCGGCAATTGTTGGTGAATAAGTGACTGCTCCTACTGTAGCAACTGCGGCTCTTGAAAATGCTCCTGCATAAACAGTGGCAGTTCCCGCAGTAGGATAACCTATCCTAGATAAAGTAGTAGAAGGTTGGTCATCAGCAGTTCCAGCAAGAGTTATTCCCATTTTGATTTCTCCACCTTTAGCGGTTGTTGAATGGGCTTCTGTTGCATAAGCGGCTATAAACGCAGATGCTTCAGTAATACTGCTTGGGACATTACCATCAGTAGAATCGAATCCTATTCCTCCTAGTATTTCACCTGCGGCAGTGTTAGAATCTTCTCTAACTACTTGGATACCATCAAAAGAATCTCCACCTGTTACATTTATTTGTAATATATTTTGAGGAGCAGAAGTGTTTATTCCTATTCTGTCATCTCCTGCATCTATTTGTAACAAATAATCTATATTATCACCATCTACTCTAAAGTTAATATCTTGATTAGATGCATTAAATATGGTCTGGTCAGTTTCTAACTGTATATTATTCATATAAGTTCCCGCACTTCTAGTTCTAAATAACATTCTACCTTTTTCTGAACCATTAGTAACAATATGAGCATCAGCAAAGATATGTGCATATTCAAAATCATTACCTGCCCCATCTTGACCTACGAATCTAATTGTGCCTATATCGTCACTATTAACTCCTACCCCACTACCTCCACTTCCTTGACTTCGATAAAGTTGTAATTCGGGAGCCTCATCTGAACTTGCTTGAGTAGATTCAATAGTAACTAAAGGCCCTGCCGTTGCTCCCTTAACATGTAATACAGGAGCAGTAGAAGCATCTGTTGAGCCATTAGTTGAATCACTTTCAACTTTTAGAGTTGTAGCATTTACGGCTGAAGCATGGTCATTTTTAATATACACTACATTTCTTGTTGAAGTAGAACTTGAATCAGAAATAATGTTTAATGCCGAACCAGTAGTTAATCCATCAGCAGTAATATCAATTACTTTAGCAGTGGTAACTCCATCAGCAGTAATATCAAAAACATCAGTAGTAGTAGCGGCAGAGGTAAGAGAGAGTAAACTTCCATCGAAGGTTAGATTGGCTTCACCATTAATTCCACCTGCACCAGTAGCAGTGGTTATTCTGTTATTACCATCGTTTGCTAAAGATGCTCCACCTGCTAATGCTACAATACTAGAAACGGTTACTGATTTAATTACATCAGAACTTCCAGTATCTTGAATTAGAACTTTATCATCAGTAGCAACACTAGCGGTTCCAATACCAGTAATGAATAATCCACTTGATGTTCCCGAAATAGAACCTGCTTCCGTATAAGTATTAGAATTCTCATAACCAATTGATAATTTATTTTCTGTTTTACTAGTAGTAAATGTTTGGAAAGCAACAGTAGAATGAGTATCAGTGGATTGCACTTTAATTAGAGATATGGGCGTTAAAGTAACCGTTAAATCTGGAACAACACCATCACTTGAACCCATGATTACACTAATAGTTCCTGTTCCATCACCATCATCAGCAAAGGCAACCCAATGATACAAAGCACCCGAAGATGGTTTGTTAATTGTAGTAGCCGAAAGAGCATCAACGGCAATATATTGACCGTTAGAAAACCCTTTACCTGCGGTCAATGCTACTTGGATATTCGCACCGCTAGTTGTAAATGTGTGAGCAAATCCTAATGTCGCCCCATCTTTCAGAGCATAATTGCCTTGAGCCATTGAATGTAATCCTTTGAATAATCCCGAATGAGGAGAATCTATTTTGTCTATTAATTGGCTTGTAGGTGTTGCCGATAAACTGCTAAGTATTCCACTATTTGCTACCATTCTATTCTACCTCCAATGTATATATCACTTCAATCGTATCGGTTGTTGAAAAATTACCAATTGCGTCAAAATTAATTCTTGAGAGCATAATATTCTCTGTTGTATATTCAGGATTGCTAGTATTATTAGTATTCACTACTTCATCTATTTGGTCATCTTTGTAAATGTCTCCAAAGAATCCTACCTCTCTAATTGTATATCCTTGAAGTTCTGTTCCAGTAAATGTTCCTCTAAATTCTACGACCTTATCATCCGAAGAACTAGATGTTGTAGTTGCATCAGTTGATGCGGGTAATGGAACATCGAGTGTAGTAGAGGTAGGATTTGTTCCGCCTCCTCCTGTTCCTAATTTCGTTTTTGAAGATGATGCTCCAAAAAAATCTCTCAATAGTAATGCTACTTTCTTTTTTGTTGTATCTGTTATCATGTCAAATCCTCCTCTCTAATTATCTCTGTTATTGTTTCTTGTGGCCCCATAGTTGCACCGAAATCTAATTTTCTTGAAGTTGAAGTTTGGAACCCTAGTGTGAACGCATTGGTATCCGCTAAACCTATCCTTCTGATGACTAAACTTAATTCTTTCAGTTTTACAGAGTCAAAGAAATCTAATGGAGCAGTAGTAGCGGTAAACTGACTACCTCTTATTGAGGCCGCATTCGATTTGTTTAACATAGATAATTCAGCAAATCTATTGGCTAAATCTTTACGATAAGTTCCTACTTCTAATTCTATAAGTCCTTTCAATTCCCTCCTAATTTCATAGACTTTGTATGTATTCTTAGGAACTCCTTCAGATGGGAAATCAAGAGTAACAATATCTCCCGCCTTGATGAATTCAATTCCTGTAACTGACATTCTTACAGTGAATCTATCATCACCTTCGGAGTGTGCCTTTAGTAACTTTTTTGCCTTTTCATCCACATCATCTTGTGAAATAAGTTCCATATTCACTTCTTCTAGCGTTTTCTTACCAAACTTGTCAATACTCTTGCGATTTCTTTTAATTGATTTTACTCCATTACCATATACAATAACTTCATTGTAAAGGTCAAATGTAGATTTATTTCTCGTTACACTAATTATTTTCAAATCTTTATTTTCATAAGAGAGAGTAATATCTCTAAAGTCCAAATCATTACTTTGTCTAATTAATGATATTCCTTTTTCATCAATCCTTATTTCTTTTTGCTTATATTTAGCAGCAAAATTAGAAGCATTAAACAAATCAACTCCTTGGAAATTAGGAGAAATATAATATGGATATTCTCGATTATCTGAAATATCATATGATATACCTTCATCTGATAGAATATTATTTACTATATCCTCTACTTCACTACCAATCACTAATGTAGAACCTATTCTAGCAGAAGTTATATCTGATAGATTAACTGGAACATTACTTTTAATTGTAAAAATTTCACCAAAGGAGACTAGGCCCAAAAATGGATTTTCAATACTACCTATTGACAGTTTACATAAAGAAGATTCATCGTAATAATTTGTATTGACTCCCATAGATATTTTTTGTCTATTTATTCCGTCTGTTAAAAGCATATTATATGATGAACCATCCTTGAAAGTGTTACGATTACCACTAGGATTAAACAAATGAGAATAGTTTCTTAAAACAGTATAGGTATTGTTACACACATAGGCAGTTTCATTTGTAAGATTACCTCCTCTATATTGTCCTGCTATGGTTAAACTATTTACACTCTCTATTGATTTAACGAAATACTTACTATGTTTTAATTTGATAACATCTCCTTCTTGTATTTTATCCGAAGTAAATAGTCCACTACTAGTAACCGTAGAAGATTTATCATTAATATTAATGGCTCCGAGTGTTTGATATTGTGAATGTCTAGCATCCATATCTACGGCCAAATACATAGACATTGGAGGTTCATTATCACCCATAAATCCAGCAAAGTCACTTAAAATCTGTTCTTCATCAGGACCAGTAAAATTATTGTTAGAACTAATATTAGTAATACTTGGAACATAACCATACATTAATTCCGACTGCGGTTGTTTAGTTGTTGAACCTGACAATTTCCCAATAGATATTTCATTAGGAGAATTAGGCCATAAACAGGTTTCAGCAGGGCGCATCACTCTATAATTATTGAAGAACTGAGCCTCCCCATTTTTATTGTATGGAATATTATCTATCAGTAATTCATGTGCTACTTCTTTTCCTGTAACATTTCTTCTATGCTCATGAACATAAATAATATGGTCGGGGTCTACCATACAATTGTCTAAACCTGTTACGCCTCCTCCCGAACCAATAAATCCTAAAGTGTTACTTCCAGCACTACCATCTGGTAATACAGGCCCCGCATTAGGAGTATGACTGAGCGTAAATTGAGTTGCGGAATCTACTGAATTAATTACTACACCGCCAGCAACCATACCATACCCTTTAACTATCATTCCTGCTCTCAATATATTCCTAATATCTTCTTCTCCTGTATAGGTAACTATTGCATTACTAGTAGAGTATGAACAATTAGACAAAAAGAATTCTTCTTCAATAACTCTAGTTTTAGTAGAACGCTCGCCATCAGTGCCGAAAACGGGAGAAACTAAAGCGGCAGGAATATCATAGGCTTCTATCGGCTGAACTTGCCCGTATGTATTTACAGTTAATTCTCCGCTAAATGGTGCGAAGTTTCTCCTTGTTGTTTTTTGTCCTTCTTCCGTTCCGAAATTAGCCACTAAATACATTCCAGTTAAATCTACAAAGTTAAGCCAAGAATTTTTATCATTATGGTTGAAATTTCTAGAAGCACCTGTTTCATTAGGAGAAATAGAACTTAATATTCTTAATACCCCTAAATCGGGTTTTAAATCAGTTATTGAGTTTCTACTCTGTTGGTTTATTGAATGAAAAGCAAAAAGTCCCTTATCGTTTTCTGCTTCGGATTGTGTCCCCGATGCCGCACCTAATGATACCTTTTCCATTCCTCCTAAAAATAATTCAGGATGAAAAACTCCAAAAACCCCATTAGCAACATATCCTGTCCCTTGTCCCACATAACTAAATGAATTAGCATTTTGAGTTAAATCAGAATTAGAATTAGCAAAACCCGATTTAAAATTGCCTAAAGTCGTTAAGAAGTTAAACTCATTACTTTTGTTTGAGAAAGGAGTTTGAGTATTTAATTTGCCTGTGCCATCTCCATAAATGGCTTCTGACCTGTCAGAATCACTACTAGCAGGAGAAGTTAATTTAGGTCTTGAATGACCAAAGTTTTTGGTTATCTTTTGTTGTAAATTTCTAATGAATGTTCTTGCACCTACGGGTAAATTAGTTGGTAAAGAATCTTCAACGGTATATGAGGCTAAACTAATGACAGAACATCCCGCATAAGGATTACCACCATGTTGTATAAATTCTAATACATTAGAGGGATGACAGTATTCAGTATCTATCGTATTATCCTCGGTGAAATGAAGTTCATCATTATTATCTAAATCCTTAGCGTTCCTTGAAAACAATGTAATTTGAGTAGCAGTAACGGCTTTAACTTTTCCTACGGGGTTATTAGAAGGGTCATAAACAACTGAATTAACTGGGAATTTAGTGGTGGCAAGTGAGTCTCCTCCCGAACCATCATCTACTGTTATTGTGAATTGACTTCCTGCGCTAAAGTCGCTTTCATTAACGAATACTCCACTGTTGATGGGAGTTCTTGCCTTAGTTACTAAATATTTTTTCTCTTGCATATTGTTAATCGTTAAACCAGTAGAGATACGACTTGCAGAAGTAGCGTAAAAAGTTCTAAATGCAGGAGGTAGAGCGATTATAGGATTATATCTTGTAGTGGCTAAGTTAGTAAGATAATTTGTATCTCCCGTTGATGTATCAGTAGCATTACTAACAGGGTCAATTATCGCTTGAGGACCCATTGCTTGAATAAAGTTTCTCGTGAAACTGCTAAGAAATTTTGGTGATGGGTCATCATTTGAAGGCTCACTAATATTAACATCTATATCGGTATTATCTGGTCCTGCATCTGACTTTTGATAAGCATCATCGTTTACTGCTAATCCTATTGGATTATTTGTTGCCAAAGGACCATGCGAATCATCATCTGCTTGTTCTACTACACCGTAAGGTATTTGGAAAAAGAAGTATGGTTTTACCCCATTAACAGGATGATAAGTATGGGGAATCAAATCATATGTGGTATCTTGACTTGATGCATCATGAGATGCAGCATTCCACATTTGTTGAAGCATATGAGTTTCTACACTCTCCGTTGGAACAGTAAAAGTATTTTTTCCGCCTTTACCTTTAGTATGGAATCTAAAGAAAGAATCCCAATAGTCTTGTTCGGCTAAAGTAGAGGTTCCATCACTTACGATGTAAAGATAACCATCGTATAATCCAGCACTGCCATCTGATTTTATTATTTTACGACTAGCCCCTTCAAGTTCTATATGATGCTCAAAAATTAAACTAACATTTGAAGTAGTGGAACCTGTATAATTAGAACTGATTTCAAATGAAGTAACATTGGTTCCCTCTGTTCCAGTATTAATACTAGTAACAGAAACTTGACCGCTAGGCCATCCTGATAACGAACCCGATGGCCTTACTTCCATTCCAACAAATACATTTGCGGAAGCATCACAGGTAATAGTAGCATCACCATTGGTAACATCACAAGTGGAATCAGTTACCGCATTAGCAGTTCTTTTTACTTTACCAATATAATGACCAGTATTGGTGAATAGTTGGTCGCCTTTTTGCAACAAAGAATTCGGATTGCCTGTTAAATTGATAATAGTATTATTATCACCGTAAAAAGCAGGGAATAATTCACTTCCAGTTGTTCTTAAATGTATTTTTTTAAGACCTTGATACCTAGTGTATTCAAAATTAGGTGTAGTCATTTGTGTTATATCAGAAGGCAATCTTTCGGGGTCAATGAGATTAAAATGCCAATCATAAGTGCAATCAATTAGTCTCATTAAACCAAATCTTTTCATTTGAGAGGGAGCAATAGAAGAATCACTAATAGGAACAGTTATGTAATTATCATCTATTTCTTCTTCGTTTTGTAAAGAACCCTCATAATATTCATGCGGAGTATTACTATTTGAGAAAGAACTTTTAGATTTTAAAAGTAAACTATAATCAGAAAACCTTCTACTAATGGCAGTTTCGCTACTAGAGTCATAATTAACAATGCCTGAATATCCAATATGGTGTTTTCTTGACATGGAATCGGGATACATGTCAGCAGGAGAAAAAATAAACCATCTTAATGCTTTAGGGTCGGGTAATTCCCAATGGTCCTTTGCTCTAGTAATTCCATCAAATTTAGGACCAATAAAAGGGGAATGTAAAATAGTTATTTCCTCGAAACCTGTGGAGTTTTGCGCTGACCCCCCAACCGCACCTGTATCAGTATGAGTTCCTATCTTGGTAAATGGAGGCTTAGTTACATCCAATGTAAATTTACCAGAAACATCAGCACCCAACGCAGATAATTTAAATGTTCTATTATTATTTTTATCATTTTGACCACCAATTTTAACCCATTGACTATCCAAACTTTGTGTAATAGTATCACTATTTCCAGCATTAGGGTCAATGTATGTAGGATTACCTGTTCCTGCATAATCAATATCATAATCAAAATCATTAGAATCCGTAGATAATGCTTTCCACTTTCTATACTTTAGAATCGTATGAGGAATTGTGCTATTTTCAGGAGCATCCAAATCTTCTTGCCAGTCACCTCCTCTGTGATTATCATGTAATCTAGCCATAAATCTAGGATAAATACCTACTCTATATCGTGGATGGTCAGGAGTTATTATAGCCGTTCCATATTTGTCAAAATCAGCAAAATTACTACCCATTACTGGTCTAAAATCTCTAGATTCGGGAGAGAGATATTCAAGGAAAGAAAGATTATGTTTTATTCCATTTGTAAATTCAGCAGTATAATAATCACTGGTTCCTAAACTCGTATCTGAGGAGGAAGTGTAAGTTGTTCTAAATACTCCCCAAGCAAAATCATTATTATGATAACCATAAGGAAATTTCATTAATTTATTTTTTCCATATTTAGCATCAGATATTCTATATGCAGTAGCATAACCATTTACTTTACCTTTTTCTAAAGAATAAGTGGTTTTAATTTTACCATCTTTCAATCTTCTATTAATATATGAAAGATATTTTCCTTTTTGTAATCCAAAGTATCTCCATTTAGTGTTACCATATCTATCAATCATATCAGAAAATATAGTAGGAGCAGATGCATTAGGATTATAGATTCCACCACTTGCATGTGCTAAACTAGTATCAGTAATATGATGATATAGACTTGAGGCCCATTTAATAGGTTTACAATTATTATCGGCTTCATTTGGACTAGATAATATAGGATTAGTTAAAGTTAAAACTCCTCCTTGACTTAATCCCTGTGTATTTAAGAAATATAATCCTTGAGTAAAATAATCAGTTAAAACTGTTATTCTAACTGTTTGGCCACTAGTATCATCTCTAAATGAACCTTGACTTTGAGTGGTTTTTTTACCGTTAGGATGTTTTCTAGTAAAGAGTATAACTTCAGAATCATTAGTATCATCTTCAAACACATGGGCTACGGAAAATATACCAATATTATCAAGTGTATTAGTGGGTCCTTCAATTTTAATTCTCATACCTGCCTCTAAACTTTGTAAAAATGTCTGTGTAGCAGAATCACTGCTAAACAATCTAGCCACGGACCATCCTTGAGTTGAACCAAAAGAAGTCCCTGCAACAGAATTACCATCAAACTTTATTGTAGTTCCCGAAAAATATTGTGCGGGAGAAGCATTACCATAGTATTTCATAATTTTTTCAGTCGCAGATATTGTTTTAAATAGCGGTCTATCTAAAGTAAATGCTACTCTATCATTCAAAATTCCATCACTGGAACCTAAACTAATATCTATAATTTTACCAAAGAGTTCCCCGTTTTCATCAAAGATGAAATCCCCTTGTTTCAATTCTTCCATCCAACTAGCCTGAGCAATTTGAAATACTCCATTATATCCTAATATTTCTGAACTAGTAAATGCTCCTATTTGTAATAAGTATTTATCTCTAGAATCTATGGGATTATTATCTACTCTAGCCAAAACTGCGGGACAAATAGGAGCCATTTCAATAACAGTCTCTCTTTCGTTAGATGATAAATTAATTACATCATATTCGGTCAATGAATTAACAGTATGTAAATTAACATAATTAACACCGTATTTATTACTAATTTCATCTGCTACATTACAATAAAACGGGAAATCGAAATCTATACCTTCGGGACTATTGATACTATAACCCTTAGCCAAAGGATTAGAACTACTAGATGTTCCTACTAAATTTGACCCGTCTTTAAATGGAGCATTATCGTCAGTTAGAGATAAAGATTTACCTCCTGTAAAAATAATGCCTTTATCTTTAGCCCCTAATAGAGAATTAACTCTAGTGGTAGTATAGGGGTTAGAGGAAAGAGATTTAGCCAAACTAATTGTATTACCTCTAATAGGAATTCTAGTAGTAGATACTGTTGATGAAACATCTAATTGGTCACTACTACTAAAATCAAATGTCTCAGTAGGAGTTTCATAAAAACTACACATGATGGCCTCGCCATCTTTTAATCTTGTAGGAATACCTTCTTCAAATAAAATAACGGCAGGGGTAAAATTACCATCACCTGCAACATCAGTAATTTTATGCACTCTACCTAAAAATATGCCTTGAGAAGTGTATAATAAATCGCCTTTTTGTATAGTAGGATTATCGGAAGAAGATGTGATACCACTGATTTGTATTTCAGTAGTTCCAACGGGGTAAACTCCATCATCAGTATAAGTTATACCGTGTGTAGCATGGTCAGTAACGGTAGTATCAACTTTAGTCACTCTAGCCATCCTCTCAACAGGACCAACAGTAGAGTAAACTATATCTTCTGTAAACTTAAAATCTTTATTTATAACGGGGCCTAGTAATTCAGAGGCAGTATTTCTACCTCTAATTTTTAATTTAAACATCCCATCTTCAATAACTTGTTCTACACTTTCAACTGTCCCTTTGAATACCGTCTTTTCAATATCAATAGTTCCAGAGAAATAATCTAAATAACTTAAAATCCCTCTTGCGTAAAAACGAGTAGATGTATTAGACCTAGCCAAATCGTAACGGGGATTTCCGTCAGCATCATTACCCGAATTTACTGGATAACTATACAAGGAGGTATGTGTTGTTTTCAAACCCGAATAAAGACCAACTAAATCATCGGTTTTATTGAAATTCTCTAAGAGTCTTTCATCTTTAAGATGGGTTTGTAATTTAAGGAAACTGTTATGTTTATCTCCATACTCTACTTTGATACGATGCCCAGTTACCTGTCCTCCTTTTAGGACTAAATGAATATCATTATTTCTTGATTGAGATGCCCTTTCTAATTGCACTTCTCCTACATTTAAAGAAGGTCTAGTATTAGCCCCCGTTCCTGTAAGATTATCATTTATAGGATTAAGAGTCTGAGTTAATCTTTCAAAATTGGTGACATTTCTATTCCACCCATCAGCATTTGAACTAAAGGCCCCAGTCAAAATATAATTATTTATTTTAGTGTCTATCGGTATGTTTGTAAGTAAGTTATCTGCTAAAAAAGAATATTTTCTTCTAAAAGCAGTAGCGTTAAAAGTTGGAACATTTGTCATAGGAGAAGCACTAGTTAGTGCATATTCTGTATCCGTAGCCTTTCTCCAACTACGAACTTTCATAAATTGCATAGTTCCATTTTGATTGGAATTAGATTTATTAAAAATAGTATCTATATTAAAATGATAAAGAGTCCCATCTACATTTGTAGTAATAGTATCATAAAGCGGGTCATATCTACTAGTTGTTGAAGTGCTACTGTTAAGAATAACAGAGGATAAAAAGAATCTCATATCTTTTTCGTTTCCTAGATTGATAGCCTCTAATGTGTTCACTCCCGAACTAGCAGAAAAAGAGCCAGTGTTTCTGTCAATTTCAGCAATGGGAAAAGTTCTTTCTTTACCTACAATTTCACTTTCAACAATTTGATTAATTAAGAGGGAATCCCCTTCTTTTATTTTCTTAGCAAGAATCTTTTGAGTATCAGCAAATACAATATCTACATATCCGCCAGTAGAGGTTACTGATTCATACTCTATCATTTCCATAGCGTTAGGAATAATAGTATTTGTTAATGGAGAATCACAATAATGCATGTATCTTGAGTATCCTGTTTTGGTAGAATAGAGCGCATCATCCGTTGTTCTATTAGCCATTCTAAATGAATTCTTTAAATGGTTTGAAGAATCAACAGGACAATACATTTTGTTATGGTCTAAATCAACAGAACATGAAAGCACATCTATTATCAAGAAAACTGCATCTAAAGCAGGGTCCGTTGAAGCCGCTTGGTCAGCCGCTAAATCTCCTACATCTAAAGTCATAGTTGTTGCAGTAACATCAGTGGCACTATCAATACAATATGTATCATTATTAGAACCATTAGTGGCATTTCTTATTACTATTCTAGTATCTCTTAAGATGCCATTTAGACCCCAAGCAGTCCTATCACCATCTAATGTTTCAGTTCCATTATTAGTAATAGTTGCCCCCGAAGCCCCTTGAAATGCTTCTCCGTTTACTGCGGCTAATGTGATGGTATCAGCACTACTTCCATTTTCATTTAATGCTATACCATTATCGGCAAATACAATATAATCCATTGCCGCAGGGTCATCTGCTTTATACATCATATCTACTAAAGTAGCCTCCATAGTAAATGGGCCATAATCTACAATATGTGCTTCATGTTCTTGGTCAGTAACGAAAGTAGAATAAGTGTAAGTATGGCTGGAACCATTCCATGATGAACTTCTAAGAATATATCTTGTAGCAGGTTCTAATCTATCCTTTCCGTTTAAGAAAAAGAAAAACGGTCTAGATACATGGGTGTTAATATGATGCCGTATGCTAGAATCAGAAGCCTGTAAACCATAAGCGCAAGCAACTAATGTTTGATTATCTGAATCTATTTTAGGTAAACTGGAATTTAAAGATGAGAAGATAGCAAATTTAGTATCTTTAGGAATATCTACGCCCAATGAAGGGCTAAATTCTATTTTATCTCCAAATATATCATCTTGTAATATCTCTGTTATTTTAGCAAAATGATGTTGATTAGCATCGTCAGAATAAACCAAGACCCATAAATGGTCAATATTATCTATTTCATAAACTTGAGATTCATCAGCATGACTAGTAATAATAGAATTATTATGTCCTCTGATTACTTGTAATGTAGAACCAACTACTCTCATAACGAACATCTGCTCATTTTCAATAATTATAACATCACCTGCGGCAATACTAGCGGTAGAATCAACCACTACTTGAGTAGTTGAATCGTCTATTGCGCCATTTAATGTAGTTCTTATATTAACAAATGATTGTCCTGTTAAAGTTAAATAATCAAATATTTTTAGTTGATTGCCTCTAGTTGATTCTAGATTAGATAGATGGTCACTAATAGTAGTAGAATTAGGATACACTCGATTTACTGCCGAGTATGTCTGTGTTGAACTGTTTGATTGATTGATACCATTTACTGAATTAGTTAATACAGTATTATCGGCCTTATGAATTTCATAACTATTTATTGTAGCATCAGCAGTAGCAGCAGTAAAATCATCAAAATTTTCTGTTACTGTTCCTCTTGTTAGTAGAGGATTAAGTGGAGTTTTGTAAATTGCTTGTTGTAAAAAATTATTAGCGTAATTAGTATTTGAAGTAGGAGCAGTAGATATTTTAACTTGACCGCTAGTGCTTTCGGTAATTCCTTTACCCATAGCAAAGACACCAGTAAAATTACCCATGCCTTTGGTCATGACTTATCCCCCTCAAATCTAAAGTAGACTAGAGTATTTCTAAAGTTAGGAACAAGAGTATCAATACTGTTGAACCTATCTTTGTATCCTCTAGTAATAGCAAATTCATGCATTTCTCCCATAAACTGTGAACCTCTCCTAGTCTCTAAAGAGTCGTTACCGTTAGAACCTAAGAAACAATCGGTAGCACTTAATTCAAATTCAGAAAAGTTTACTGTTGTTCTAATTGTAACATCAGTTAAAGTTCCATTACTAGTATTGAAAGAAGAACCTCCATTGACCGCAGATATACAATCAATCAAGAAAGAGTTTCCAGTTACCTCTAATACTTTCCAAACACCATCTAAGTTAGTAATACCTGTTCCTTCTAATTTAACGAAATCATTTACCGCTAAATTAGGATTATCATGAGTGCTGACGGTTACATCTTCTCCTCCATCTCCTTGAATTGAAGCAATCCTAATTTTACCTTCACTAAATATTTCAGTATCTAATTCCTTACCATCTAAGAATAAACTAATACGATTAGCATTATTATCATAAGCCATAGCAAGATGGAATGGTCTTAAAACATACGATGCTTCTTTCCATGTATCTCCTAATAGATGTGCGCCATATTCATCTGAATCTGCTAAACTATTACCGCTACCATCTACTATCTTTAGACCATTAGTAAATCCAGTATCGGGTAGGGAACAATATAATGTTCTAGAAAAATCAAATTCTTCATTTGGTGAAATAAGATAATTAGTGCTAGTAGCACCTGTTAATCCGTATGAATTGAGAGCAGTGGTTCTAGCAGCAGTGCCATTTGACCCTCTAAAAACAAGTAATTTATTTCCTTCTATTCTTCTAATTTCCATTTGTTCAGTAATATTCCAGAGCATTCCTCCAACACTTAACTTACTAGCATCATCAACATAAATGGTAGTTTCAGTAGTTGTTCTTATTGGTTTAGTTAATTTACATTTAGCCACATAAGCAATATCACTTTTATTGGATGAACTATTTACATTGATATTAGCAATATATCCTAGATATGTAGGCTGTTTTCCATGCTCCAAAGAAGTAGAATGAACACCAGTAGAACTAACTTGAGCATATAGATTACATCCTTTCCAAATATGCGGAGACATATCTAGATTAGAAGTATCAACACTTGTCGAATCATATTGATAATATGCACCTGCACCATCATTAAATGATAATCCATAATGGTTATTCTGATAATGAATCGCTACTGTATTACTACTAGCATCTACAACTTCAGCAGTAAATAGATTAACACCAGAAGTAAAAGGTTCTAATTCTATCTCAGTAGTGCTTGTTTTTGTCTTAACTTTATAGTGTCCGTCATTTTTAGTCGAACCTATTACTTTAATGTAATCTCCTGTTCTTAATCCACTCGCAAATGTAGTATTCTGTAAAGCAATTTTATTACCATCCCCGCCCGATAAATCTCCAAATACTACCTTTTGTCCTCCACCACTAGCAACAATGATTGGATTATCATAAAATCTCTCGGCATATATCTGACTAGAACTTGTATTGATTTTCTTATGATACCTAACTATATCTTCTATTCCAAAGTAAACAGGTCTACCAAATACCTCATCTACTGATTCACTTTGTTCTACGGTCTTTCCAAAATATTCTTCATTAGCAGTAATAACAGGAACAGTGCTTTGGACTGTAACTGTTCTAATATGGCCATATCTATCTTTACCCTTAATTACACAACCCAACTTATATTCAGCAGGTTGATTCATTGTTGTTCTTGTCATATTCTTTAGATAGAATTGGCATGTCTCATTATGGAATATTGTCATTTTATGATTAATACGATTATCACCATAAACTTCAGCATCAACAGAATGACTAGTAGCAGTGGTCCCGTTTTCTCCTCTAGCAACTACAATAGTATTAGTTGTTGATATACTTACAACTCGCATCTGTTCATTACCTATTCTAATATTCGTTCCACCAATTATGTTTTCTATATTAGATAATGTTAAAGTTGTAGCAGAATTATTTATTGCTACCGCTAGATAAGCAATATGCTCATGAGAAAAATATGCTGATGTTCTAGAACTACTATTGGTTTCTAATTGTCCTCTAGGAGAATAAAATTTATTCAAAGGTAATTCTAGAGAATCACTTCGATATTTAGTAGCAAGAGTAGGCGTTCCTCCTCCTGAGATATAATGTGCCGTTAGACGATGACCAAATCCATTTACATCAAAGGGAGTTATGATTCCTTCCATTGTAAAAGAATCAGCCAATGACCAAAGACCATATTTTGCATCGTCATCATCAGCAGTTTCATCAATCTCAATACCATGAGTTGATTCACTATAAGATGCACCATCAGGTCCTTTAGGAATATGCTTACTGTAATCTAGATGAACATAGCCATCTCCCATAATAGGAAAGACCAATGCTTTCTTGTTACCTGCATATATTCTATAATTTGACATCTTAATCACAAACTTGCAAAGGCTACTTCAAACTGCATATTAAATTCAACAAACGGTTGGCCTCCTACAAGTGTAGTATCAAAAGACCTAACGAATCCAGCAACTCCTTCTGTAATATTTACTGAGGTATTGATTGGCTTAGGAAATCTAGAAATTGGTAAACTAAATTTAGCATCTAGTTCTGATGCTCCTTTATCTCTAACTCCATAATTAAATGGCACTAAGGGAGCATCTTCTACGGAAGTCTTAGAACCAACAGTAAGTGATTCACCCGAAGCACTTTCATCATGATAGGTCCAATTAGGACCAACTCTAGAGGGAATTAGAATGTTTAATTTATTTAGATTCTGATTGGGTTGCATGAATGATGAATCAACATAAGAGTGTATTAGTTGAGCAACTTCTTGTGCAGTCATAAAAACAGTGCATCTCTTTCCATCGGCATCTGTATATGTATTATTAGAATCAGTTGGGTCTACTTCACTTTCGGGTAAATCGTTTGGAGAAAATTGT
>TARA_R100000231_G_scaffold66569_1_pt1 | contig 25945 bp, 26 predicted proteins | sample TARA_R100000231 | Tara Oceans TARA_R100000231 (sample SAMEA2620565) | marine metagenome | biome: marine biome (ENVO:00000447); feature: surface water layer (ENVO:00002042); material: "saline water (ENVO:00002010), including plankton (ENVO:xxxxxxxx)" | depth 5 m | reverse complement strand
GTTTAAGTTACTTAATTCTTTTGATAACCTTTTTGGTCCAAACTTATCAAATAAAGTAGGATTTGCTTTTCTAAATTCTTCAATGTTTCTATTTACGCTTGAGATAATACCTCTATCACCTTTTACACCAGCACCTTGTTCTTCTAACATTCTAAATGTAACTTCGCCTGCCGATCCTTTTAAAACAGGGTTAACGGGCTTGTCAGATACAAGTTGTTTTGCTAATTTATTTCTCCAAATTTTTCCAGTAACAGGCAAATTAGATAGCAATATGTCGCTTGCAAGAGAAATAGGTGTTGTAATACCACGATATATACCTTGAGCTACTCTTTTTGGGTTAGTTAAATTAGATGGAACAAAAGTTTCAAAAACTGCACCTGCTGTACTTGAACCAAGACCTCTATAATACATATCTATGTGTTGCAAAGGCGCAAAGGCTACTTTTATTTGTTTACCAAACATATTAATTGTGTTTGCTTCATCTAACATAGGTACAGGTGGGTCTGCGTCAAAAATATTATTTAAAAATGTTGACACATTTCTTGGTACATAAATTTCAGGTGTAAATGCAACATCAGCTTTACCGCTTGGTACTAACATACCTTCAAAAGTAGGACCAATTTTTGGAACTTCCCATTGTTTTTGAATTTCTTTAGGATCTAAACCTTGATCTAATAAATCATTTTTAGTTTTCATTAAACCAAACTTATTAAGAGTATTCATCATTACTTGCATTTCACGCCATGATGAACCATATATTTTTCTACTTGCCATCATTGAAGCAGGATCTGGAGTGCTTGGTAATAAACCTTCATAACCTGCCTCTGGATTATCTACTAACATTTCTATAAATGTTCTGTTTACTCTACCTTTTGAAAAATCAGGTGGAGGACCTGCAACTCTTCTACCTGAAACAATTTTTTTACCTGCTTTATCTTGCCACAACCTAGGAAAATAATTTGGTATGCCCATCATTTTTTCAAAAAATATTTCTGCATTAAAACCTAAACGTACTGTATCCCACGTTTTGTCGTCTACTGCCCTAAATGTATCTGATAAGAAATCAAGCATTTCAATTTCTTCTTCTAACCTAAGAACAGTAACTCTGTTGTACATATCTCGTTTCCACGGCTCTGTTAATGAATCTCTTGCTTCTGACGGAGATAATGGCGTTCTAATACCATACTGTCTATTGCCAACATTTATAACCTGCATGTTTGCTGTAATTAATTTAGGGTCAGTTACTAATCTTTCTCCGTGCAATGCCGCATACAAATCTAATGTGTCATTAGGGTCTCCGTATGAATCAAAATTAGTAGTTAAATTGTTAGGATTTATTTTATATTTTTTATATACAGCTTTTTGTGTATCTTTAACCCATTGTTCGTTTTTGCTAATTATAGAATTTCTTGCACCTTCTAGTTGTCTCATTAAACCAACTGTTCTGGTTTCTTCGTGGCTAGGTAAAAAATGATTGTATAAAATTTTATATGAATCATCGCCATCTTCGTATTCATCTACATATGGTTCGTCTGGTTTTTTACCTTTTCCATCGCTTTCAGGACTTAACCTTTCTTTAAGTTTATTTTCTACTTTTTCAATTTTTGCTATTTTTCTGGCATGCGATGCTTCTATCCTGTCAATAATTTGTCTTGACTCAGGATCAATAGGAAAGCCAAGTTCTTTTTCAAACTTACTAAATCCTGCATCAGGAACTTTTTTATGAACAGCATAAACAAATCTTTTAACTTCAGGAGACAACCCTGTGTGTTCGTTAAGTGTAAAACCAAACAATCTTTTAAAGAAACTAATTAAATATTCAAAACCTCTTCTTATTTTTGATTTACTAGCATCTTTCCAAAAACCGCTATCTGGGTTACTAAGATAATCCATAAAGTCATCTGCAAATTTTTCATGATTTTTACGTGTCCATTTGCCATCTTTTACATTGTAATATTTTAATACGTTGTCATATTCATCTGGATCTAAAAAGCTTTTTAATTTAGGAACAGTTAAATGACCAATTTCATGAAACATATCTGCTATGTTTGCGTTTTTATAAGAATTTACAACTGTTTTGCCGTCATTAAAAAATTGTACACTTGCTTTAACACCTGATTTAGTTTTTCTGAATACTTCAAAATCTGTAATGTTTTCTATATCTAACATTGTTAATGGCTTGCCATCTAGTTCTAATGTAATAGCATCTAATGTTTGATTACGACTTCCTAATGAATAAATAAATTTAAAATCTGCTTCAAGTGGTTCTGGTTCTGGCGTATAAAATGGGTCATCTTCATACAAAAATGCGTCTTGGTTAGCATTATATTGTGCTTGTGCATACATATCATCTAAATCATCAACTTTTATAGAATTATCTAAATCCTTCATAAGATCCTTTATGCTTTCATTAGTATAAACATATTTTTTTATCCCATTAGACATGGCTTTTGTATAATATTCTTGCGATGGTGTTTTTCTTGAAATTGATGTGTTGTTTCTTTCAGGAAATTCTTTGTACAATAATTTTAAAGAATTTTCCATTTCATTAATTATATCTCCTACTATTTCCATATGTTTGCTAGAACCTGGACCTTCTTCTAATTTTTTATTTTGATACGCTTTAAACATACTTAAAATATCTTCATCGTTATGCAATGGTTTAGCTGTAAGAGCATTATCAGCAAAAGGATCTATAAATTCTTTTTCTCCTTTGTATATGATTGGGGTACGAGACGCTACATTGTATTTTGTTGTTACTAATTCAGTTTTAACACCCTCGTATAAACCGCCTTTATAATTTAAATCATCAAATTGTTTTTTTAAAAAATAAGGCACAGAATCTTTTGTTACATCAACATAAGAATTAGCGTTTGTTGCTTCACTACTAAAATTAGTTTTATAGATTATTTTTGAATAATGTTTTTGATTTGCACCTTCTAATCTTTTTCTAACATTACTGGTTGCACTTAAATCTGTACCTTCTTTAAATTTTCCAAAATTTATTGCACCCATCAGCTTGCCTCTAATTACATTATTGCTTCTAGCCATTTCATCAGTTTTTAAAGCGTCTGCTATATCGCCACCAAATAATTCTTTAACCTGACTCCATGTTATTTTTGGTGGATCCATACGAGTATAAGCATCAGCATCTGATTGATGAATTCTTTTTAAATATTGCATATATTTTGACAACATATCATTAGGCGAATCTCCAATAAACTCCGACATATTTGATTTATATGTGTGTTTTGCTAACAACCTTTTCATTTTTTGACCTTCTTCAAGGTTATAAAAATTATTTAATGTTGGGTCTGATAGTCCATTTCTTACATTTTGCAAATCTGCAAGCTCATCAAAATCTTTATTACTAATCGTTTTAAAACTATTAAATTTATTTAAACCTAGAGGTATAATTTCATAAAGTGGTTCATTAACAAAAGTTTCCTCCATTATTAAATCATCAAAACTTGTTTCTTCTGTACGTGGTACAGGATTGTATTTAGTATATAAAATACCATTTATATCTCCTCTGTGAATATAATTCATATCTATTGGACTTAAACCAATGCTTGAACCAACCGCAGAAACGCTATCATCAAATAATATTCTTGTTATATTGTTATTTCTTGCATATTCCATAATCATTTTTGCCATCATTTGGTTAAATGTTTTTTCGTTTAATCTTGGTGCATCAGGAGCCAATTTCATATATCCATCAACCCAAGGTATTTGAATATTAGGCAATCTTCCCATTTCTATATCAGTAATTTTTTTATTTGATAATCCAAAGTCTTTTTTTAAAATTTCTCTAAATTCCCTTAAAGATGTGCCTGCCATAGGATGTTTTTTATTCATTTGCTCTGCACTATCGAATCGGTGATCATATTTTCTTTGAGCCAAATAAACTACTATATTTCTTCTTTTATCTTTTCTTCTTGCTGTGGTATTATCTAATTTTTCGTAAACCATTCCTTGAATTGAATCCTCTGGTAAAGTATTTTTCCAAAAATTATTTTTTGATGCATGATCCCACATAACTGTATTTTTATAATTATTTCGATCTGCTCTTGCGTTGTTAAGTTCTAACCTTAATTTCTGTAAATCATCAGAATTAGAAATTTCAGCTTGCCTTACTTGTGTTTCCAGTTTTATAACAGCAGAATTACGAACTAAATATTCATTTGTCATATCTTCAAACTCACGCCATTCTTTAATTTTTGCGGCATCAACCCTGTCAGTATCTTTTACTCTGCTACTTTTCCATGATTGTATTTCACTAACTGAAATAGCATCTGTACCATCAGCTTGTTTTACAGTTTTTATTCTTGCCCACCCTAAACCATCAGCATCAGCTCCATGAAAATGCATTTCTAAACTATTGCTATGTCCTCTAAGAAATTTGTGTTTTTCTACTTCTGCTACATAATTAGCAATTTCATCTTGGCTCATATATTTCCCAGCACCTGCAAATGTGTTAGCAGGGTCTGTTATATCAAATAATTCATCTAAATTTGCATCAGGATATTTTTGTATCAATTCAGTCATTGTTTGATATATTCCATATGACTCGTGGTTATGCACCAAATTTAATATTTTTTCATCATTTGGAGTATCAGCGGCACCCAAAGTGTTGTACATATTGTACGTTCTAGACCTTTTTAATCGAGAGTCAGACATTACCATTTCACCAACAAGAGAATTAGGAATTACGTTTACAAAATATTCATCTGCAAATTGCCTTGCATCTTCAGCAGTTTGTTCTACTGATATTTTTTTTATTTTTGCTGTATTTGTGATGTTGTAAACATCAAACAAGCCCTCATCGTTTTCTTTAATCCATGCAGACTTAGAATAATAATTTGCTTTTCCGTTTATATATTTTGGTTTAGAAAATTTGTGTTTTAATAAAACTGTGCCATCATCTTTGAAAAACGTGCTGTCGTTTATTCTAACTTCATAACTAATCATGTTTCGTCTTACTAAATCATAAATTTCAGAAAATTTTACTTCTGTATTATTTTTAGGATTTATTAGATCATAAAGACCATTTTGCCTTAATGCCGCGTCAAAAGTTACTTTTGGATCAGTTTTTGAAATAGTGCCTGCATTAATTTTTTTCCTAATTATATTTTGATATTCCTGCAACCAAGAATTGTATAAAGCGTTTGCTTTTAAAGTTTTATTAAAATTTTTACGAACAGCAACATCGTCTACAATATCTAAATCAACATTAAGTCTTATTCTTAATGCATCAATTGCATCAAATGAATTACTAACAACAGGTCCTGCCATCATTTGATAATCTGTTTCAGGCTCTTCGTATGAATGAAACGTCCTGTCATTTATGTCATTTACTTCTGTTTCGTATCTATCTGTCCTTATATTGTTTAACTCTAATTTATGACCTTCTCCACCCTTCATGCCTTCATCTGACGCTCTTTGATAACCTAATGCATTAATCAAATCTGCACCTAATGCTCTATATTTTACATCCGCAGTTCTACCAAAACCTGAAAGGTGTTCTTGGCTTATTTTACCCATCGGATCTTCACCAATAGCTACCCTGTGAGATAGTTCTGTTCTTGTTTCTTTTAGTGGTTTAATTAATTTGTGGCTTGTATCAATAATTTCATTTTTTGCATTTTGATGCGTGTTCCAATATATAGTGTTTTGCCAATTTGTATGCATCCTAACTATTGGATTACTTAAATATTCTTGTCGTTGTACGGGTGTCATTTCTGGCAAGTCATCAAAAACCCTATTAATATCATCTAAGATTTTTTTATTCTGTGGCATTTGAGGATCTGTTATATTTGCATAAGTAGCTTCTGGAGTATTTATAATTCTAGTATCAGATTTATGCACATTGCTTAATTGATTTGGTAAATCTTGTACACCTGCATTACCAAATGTTCGTTCAACTTTATAAACATATTTAGGCAACTCTTCTGATAAATACCTTTGCCTTATATCTTCTGGCAACTCACTCATTCTGCCATTTGGTATAAAGTTTTTATTGTTTGCTAATTCAATTGTGTTTCTTGCGCCACCTCTTAATATACGCCGTATAGCATTTTGCCCAATTTCCAATGGTATTCCAATTATTCCTGTACCTATCAAGAAACCTAAAACCTCACCTGGCTCTACATCTATTCCCAAAAATTCCGTTCCTGTAATATTGTTTTCTAAAAATGGTTTTATAGATGAATGTGGATTTGTTGTGTTAACTAAAAATGGCATAGAAATTGTAGACATAATATTATCTGCTAAACTATCACCAAAATTAGCTCTATGCGCTATCATTGCTTCTTCAAACAATCTTTCTTCTTCAGGATTAAACAATCCTGCTTTACGATAACCTTGCTGTACAAGTCCTGTTGAATACGGAATTAAATACCTTTCTTCTGCCATTTCAAACTTAAGTGCTTTACTAACATTGCTATAAGTAAGCCAGTTTTTTGGTCTAACAGTTCCCCAAAATCCTTTGTTTTGATATGCATTTTTTATTGCTCCAATTTGTTTTACAGGATTTTTTGCCAATACACTTTTTACAATACTGCCAGTCATTTTTAAACCGCTAGTTAAGAAAATTGTTTCTGCAACTGCTCTTGGTGCGTTTCTCAAAGCTTCAACTTGTCTAAATTCATTGAAAGCTAATTCTCCACCAAAACTACCAAATTGTTCTGTTCTTTTTGCGTTGGTTGATAAAATATTTTGCCAAGTATCTTTCCATAATACATTAGCATTTTTGTCTCTAACCCTTTCAGGTTTCATTCTTCCAAGCGCTATAAACACTTCGTCCATTGCTAATGTGCCAGCTTCATAAGGATCTATACTGTTGTAACCTGCTGTTTGACTTAAATATTTGTCTGCTATAGTTGTAAGTTCTGTAAATTTATTTTGTGGCAAATTTACTTTTTCTGTTTGTATAATATTACTTACTTGGTTAAATATTTGTTTTGCACTACGTATTTCTTGAAATGTAGATGCTTGTTGTTGTGCATCTTTATTTACTTGAAAAGTATCAAATTCAGGAGCATATTCTGCCGCTCCTTCGGGGTAATTTCTTATAATAGCTGGGTCTGTAGCAGGTCTCATATTAGGAGGACTGTAATCAGGAGCAGGTCCTAAACCAGGTGCGACTGGTGGTGGAGGTTGCGGTGGTCTTTCATATGTTTGACCTAATTGATTTGCCATATTAGCAGTTGGTTGTACTGGCATTATTGGCAACGTGCTATTTGCTGTTCGTTGCCTTCTAGTAAAATTTAAAAATGGTCTATCTGCGGGATCCGTATTACCTGGATCTCCTGGTGGTGGTGTTGTGTCGAAAAATTTGTTTGTTACCATTAGCCATAAAATAATCTTCTAGTTCTCGGTGATATTCTTTGTCTAGCCATATCTCTTGATCTTTGAGTTGCTTGTGCAAATCTTTGAGTATACGGAAACTCTTGTAGATATTGTTGAAACTGCAAAGTAGGAGCTTGACCTTGTTGTATTCTTCTGCCTAGCTCGCCGTAATAATCTTGTATAGCCTGATTATAAACATCACCAGATGCTTGTCTCTGTACAGGTGTCATATTTCTTGGCAATGTACCAAAAAAAGTTGCCTGTGGATTGGCATCTAAAAATCTGGAAAAAACGCTAGACGGATCATTCTGTGCGCTCATATTACCAAATTGACTTGTAAATTCTTCAAATGTAGCCATTAACTACTCCTTCCCATAAATGCGTTTTTTGTAAAATTGTTTAATGTATTTTGGTCAGTAGGAACACCATAAGCATTTGCTGTGTATTCAAGAAAAGAAGTTTTGCCTGCAAATTGCCTATCACCTGCCGCTTTTCTTACAGATTCATCATCTGCATTTGCGTAACTACTATCTACTTGTCTTAATTTGTTTGCCTGATCTCTTGACCATGCGTCATATAATGCGTCTGTATCAGGACTTACATATCTCATATAGTTAGCGCCATACATACTATTAGCCATTCCTCTAATTAAATTAGATACAGTATATTTATTATCTGACCTATCACTAAATGCACTTGCTATACCTTGCCCAGTTGATTGCAAACCTGCGTCTTGTTCGTTTCTATATTTTGTTAAAAGCTTACCAAATGATGCTGTTTGTTTTTCAAACAATGTATTGCCAACATCACCTTGTAAAAACTCAGCCGTAAAGTCATCAAATGTTTGCATGGTACCAGGTTTATCTTTACCAAAATTTCTAGTAATATCTTCTGCCATATACGTAGCTTCTGCTTCTGGTTGCAAACTTGCAAAATACTGACCAATAGGACCGCTTTGATATAATATACTTTGACCAAGTCCTTGATTTGGCGCTAATTTATCTACACCACGAGCAAAACCAGATATTCTTGCATTGTCTGATAAAAATCTATCAATATAATTATTAAAGTTTGCATACTGTTGCCTTTCAGGTGGAGCATCAAACTCATCAAACATAGATAAATCTGGTGGTACTACTGGACCTGGTGCTGGTGGTGGCGGTGGTGCTGGTGGTGCTGGTGGTGCTGGTGGTTCTAAATAAGTAGAAGATAAATTACCAACATCAACTGTTTGATTAGGCACAGATCTCATTTCTGTTTCTGCACCTGGTTGAAAACCAACACCTGTTGCTTCTTGCCCAGTTGTTCTAATTGGAGTTCCTGTTTCGCCAGTACCAAGTTGTTGATTTATTCCTGACTCAGGTTGCGCTCTTTGTATTTCAAATTGTCTATACAATTCATCTAATGTAGTTGGACCATCTGCAAAAGCATTGTTCATTGCTTGAGTAGTTATTCCTACATCACTTGTATTTTCTGTAATATTTTCAACAGTTTCTCCGCCTTCTGTTACAAATTGTGCTTTTCTTCTTGCATCTGCTAAAGAGTCAGCTTCTACAGTTGTAGGGTATGTAGTGCCATCAGCTCTTCTTATTTGAATAAAATACTGCATTATATACCTTCCTCATTTATTTCTGTTCTTGCACCAGGTCTAGGTGTATTAGGCGCAACATCTTGCGTTGGTGCTTCTGTTGGTGGTGCAGGCGGAAAGCCTTGAGCTTGACTAGATAATACAGCACCATTAACACCTGGTGGTCCTGCTGGTGGCATACCTTGTTGTGCAGGTGATGCAGGCGGTGGTGCAGGTTGTCCTGCCATGTCAGGTCCTTGACCAGTCATGCCAAACTGTTGCATCATAGCTTGGAATTGTACATCCATTGCTGTTTCATCCTGCTGTTCTTTTTTCATTGCTTTTCTAAGCATGTCTAAATATACCATAGCTTCTTGTTGTTGACCTTTAGCCATCAATGCTTGCACAACATTTATCATAACTGCTTTTGGATCTAATGTCTCTCCCTGTTGTGCATTTATTTCTTTTTTAAAATCTTCTACATCCTGTACGTCTAATATGTTATCCCATATCCATACGTCAGGTGCAAGCGGATTAGGTCCTTCTCTCATCATTTGTGCCATTGTTACTTTTTGCGGATCATCTTGTGGCATCTGTGGTTTAATTGCAATTTCAATTGGTCCACCTTCTGCAATATCTTCTGGAGATATAGGACCCATAAACCATTTTTTAAGTTCATTGTACTTACCTCTCATCTCCATTGTTCCATAATCACCAGTAGCATATTGCGCTAAAAGTAACTCAGATATTTGTTGGTAGGCACTTTGTAAAGCATAAACTCTTGGTTGCACTTGATGCTCTGACCCAGACCTAAGTAGGTTTGCCGCGTAACCAGATAATTGAAATTGTAATTCACCATACGCAACATTTGGTAAACCACCTCTTTGCAGTTCTGCTGAAATCATGCCTAAATAATCTCCTGTGTTTGCAGGCATAGTTATTTCTGGCAACAAATCAATTGTTGTGTTTGCTGGCAAATCTACTTCTGTGCCATCACGCCATGGATCTGTTTCTAATGTTGCCGATCCGTCAGGACTTGTAACAACATACGGATGTCTCGTAGAACGAGAGATTAAAGTTTTCATAGAACTCATAGCAAAATTGTAATCATGGAACAGTTGCCGATTAGCCGCGAACACACTTTCTCCGTACTCACGAGATGTATACTCACTAGATAAATCTCCTTGTACGTATGGTTGCGGACCCACAACACCAACAAAGCAGGGAGCGCAGGGCATCCCTTGTATCATTACTCCGTGTGGCGTTGGTTTCTTGGCAAACTTTGGTCCACCTGCGTCTATGATTATGCAATTCATTTCTCTGTCGTAATAATCCCAAACATCAATTCCTTGTTCCTCGGCTTCTTGTTCAGGTGCAGAGACATCCATATTATATATAGCTTTTATTGATTCTTTAGTTCTTTTTTTTCTATGTGCAATGTAACTTATGCCTTCGTCATCCATTTCATAAACAACATGCAAAGGATCCCATGCAGTTATATCTACGTATGCACTACCATCAGGTCTTGTATTTAATACAGACCTACCAGCAAAATGACCTCGAAGTGTAATGTGAAAAGATAATTGTTCTCTTGCATTTGGTTGACCCATTCTTAACAATCTTTCATCTGCTAAGTTTAATGCACCAATTACCCACTTCTCTTTGTTGGCTCCAATAATTCTAGCCTGTTCATCTTTGCCTTCATTAGGCACCCTAACAATCATTGATGATGTTGTAAGATATGCCATAATTTTATCTGCTAAAACTTTTGGTGTGTTTGATGTGTATGATTGAAAACCCTCACCAGCATCGTACGGGTTCATACGATACAATGAATAGTCATCTTCCATTCTTCGTCTTACTTGCTTGAAACCTTCGGCTTCATATCTTCTTTTTATTTTGTCTAATAAATTATCTATCTGTGCCATTTACCATCTCTTTACAGTAATTTTAGTTTTTTCTTGAGCTAATCTTGCATAACCAAAATTAATTACAAGACCATAAACAATTGCCTTAGCACCATGGTTGAAAGCATCTCTTGGCTCCCTACCAACTACATTTCCGTTTCGGTCTGTTCTCCATGAGTATACATGAACTTGACCATCAAAGGGATTTTGACAACCACCTAGTTCAGAAATAATGCCACGGCATTGCGGGTTAAAGATCATGTTGGGTTTGTTGGACACAGGATGTGGTTTCAAAAAAGTATTGAACCTTTCTATCCCGTCCATCACTCCAACTTTCTCACTAATCATAGAGACGTTAGCCTTGTGCCACCAGACATCTACAGGTCGTCTTTCAGATTGCGCATGTGCCGCAATATCAATTACCCCTGAATCTACATCTTGCCACCATTCTCGATTTTGTGCAATCTCTATGATATCTTCTGTTGTTTTTTCTCTTTCGTATATTTCATCAATAATGCGCACTTGGTCATCAATTTTTTGTACAACCTCAACAGCATAAGCACTTTGTGTAATACTTGAGTAACCAGGATCTATCCATAAGTATACTGGCTGTCCTGCAACATATTGCGCATCTTCTGTTACATGCAACGCAACATCAAACAATGGGTGTACTAATCCCTTAGGGGGTGATGGCTTACCAGCAAGTCGCTCCATAAACCATGTGTCGCTGTGCAGTCTTTCAAGACTTAGTATTTCTGGATCGTTCCTACCACCAGGGTAGACTACAGAGTTAGACCATGATGGCAAACTAAAACTTATTGCATCATCAGGGTTAGGGTGCATTTGCCATGCTTCAAACCGCGAAGGGTACCAACCAAGACTAGCCTCAAACGTGCCTTCTAAAAATAACCACCCTCTCTTTTCTGCAATACGACCACGCAGTCTTAAAAAAGACTCAAAGTCTATCTGTGATGCTTCGCATGCAACAATACCATCTGGTGCTTCCATCGCTAGAGACCTGTAGTCTTGTGCTGACTTAGTCTTTATACGTATGCCGTTGACGCATTGTATTTCGCCTGGGTCTATACGCTTAGACGCACTTTTTAATAATCCTAGTCTGCCAAGCATGTCTAGTAAGTATTCAAATTCAGCTCGGCATCTTTCGTAGTCTCTGGCTACTAACCATATGATTCCATTGTCGGAGACTTCGTCAAACTTAGATAGAATGTGTACGGCACCCATAAATGATTTACCCGCACGCTCACCACCTGCTACTAACTTAATACGTGCTGGGTGGTTAAGTATCTTTACTTGCTCTTCAGTCAAGGCAAAGCCCAACTGATCAAGCAACATATCTCTATCTTCTACAAGCATTAGTTAAAATAAAATGAGTATTGATAAAAAGACTTCCTGTCCTCGCTCTTATGTTTACACTTAGGGCAAGTCTCTGGTTTCTCTTCGTAATCAGTTAGTACCTCGAAAGTGTCTGTCTCACACTCTTCGTTATTACATATGTAATCATACATTGGCATAGAGAATAAGATAACATAAAAAATAGGGGTAACGCAATATCCTGCATTTGGTATAAAGAAAAGGGGGTTTCTCTCTCTTTCGACACTATCTCTCTCTTCCCCCAAAAGAAATTGTAATCATATAGATTACTTGTGTCAATACGCAAAACTACGTTTCTAAAAATATCTAGGGGAGGTAGTCAAGGCAAAAAATAAATTTAGAACCATCCCTATTCCCTACCCCTGACGTATACTGCTAAGGCATACCCCCACCATCACCGCTATGTGGTTGTACGTCTGACTCAGCGTCATTCTGCTCTACGTTCTCAATGACAAGGTTTGATTCGATTCGCTCGTCCGACTCACGCAGTTCTTCGCGCTTGGACGAGGCAAGTCGGTGTCTCAGCATTTCAATAAGTCCTATAGCTTCGCTACTCTCGTTATTGTTCTTCTGACCCCATCGATCAGGATATCTCCGTTCCAAGAACCACGCACGTGCGCGCCAATCGGCACTGTCGACAATGTCGGAAATAGCATTACTTTCAGAGATACTCTCTGCCATCCTTAACGCTCCTGCGAAAGAGTGATACGGCTCTTCCTGTGTACTCTCCCCACGTTTGAGCCATCCAAAAAATGTCGAATGTGGAACTCCCACTTGTTCACACGCAGAACTAGGATAGTTCCCTTGTGCGACAAGCTGACATATTTTCTTACCAATTTCTTTGGTAAGTCGTGTTTTATTTCCCATACCAAAATTCTACTATACCAAACTGCCTAAAGGCAACTGACCATAGTGCAATAAGTTGCGTCCTCTTTACTACTATATGTTTACACATATAGATAGTAATTTTTAACATAATGTAAATACCTAAAGGTATTGACATATGTTATATGGTGTTATAGCTTGGTGTTATCGGTCAATCGGATCGGTGTAAACAAGTCGGTGCTAAAGCACCAAAGGAGAAATTCCATGCCTACAACTAAAGTTGTAAGAACTAGACTCAATAACAGACAAGTAAGCTACGCAGTAGCTAAGCATAACGGACACAAAGTCCCTAAGGACTTCAAGGACTGGACTTGGAAAACTGCCTTATCTTTCCTTAATGGAAAGACTAAGAAAGCCAAACTCGCTCGTGTAGACTTTGAAAAAGTCGCTGGTTATCCTGTTCCTGACGGCTCTTTCAGAGACCTGATTACAGGTAGAGTTACTAAAGTAACTAAGACCAAGACTTCCAAGAAGTCAAAGACTTCTACTACTACTACCAAAAAGCCAAAGGCTTCCAAGAGTAGTAAAAAGAACGGCAAGGTTGTAACTGTAAAGCAACCCATCAAAGATGGAATTGACTACAAGAGACTAGCACGAGAGATCATCAAAGCCCAAGCCTCAGAGAAATCTGAGGCAGAGGCTAGAGCCTCTAAAGAGGCTATCGATCGCTACACATCTGAGATGGAAATCCAAAGGATGGGATGGTCATCCCAATTCAAAGCAGAGGATAAGGCTAATAAGCCTTCTCATGTATGGGTCAAGGGCGAGGATGACATTCTCCCTAGAGGAGAAGATCTACTTAAAAAGTAGAACAGTATTTATCGCTCCTGAACATGAGCCTAAACTGTTCACAGTTTAACCAACTGCTCCACAGATGTGTGTCTGTGCTGATGATGACTCTAAAGAGTCGAAAGCAGAAAACTAAGACAAGTCTCGCATGAGCGAGGAAAGGAAATTTCTATGAAATTTAAAAGAACCGACTTATATCTTCCAAGTGAGGAAGATACATTTCAGACGTACGAGGAATACACCGAATGGCAAGATCTTTCTGAAGATCTTATCCAAGAGTTGCATTGTTGCATCAAAGATGCTTATGAGGTTGCTCCAGTGGATCACTCGTACACATGCGAGGAGATTGAAACCTTAGCAATTAAATTTTATGAACTTGGTAAAGTTCATGGCAAACAAGCCTCACACAAGTGAGAAAGGAACCTAAAATGTTAACTAACATTTTATACAAATCAAAATTAGCCTATTGGCTATACATAAAATTCTCAAAACACTACTCACGAGCGATTGATTTTCTTAGAAGAAAATTAAACGACTCAATCATAGCGATCGATAGAATCGATCCTTGTGCATTGGACTCGGACATGCGTGAGTACAGATCCATGCGATCGCTTGGGATCACATGGGAGCAAGTTGATACTCTTTCAGAGTATAACAGGAATGAGATATTTGAAGTCTTTGACTTCATCATAAGCGAGAAGAAAGATTGGAATACTAAGTGTAACTCTTGTTACCAAGAGATTAAACCTTTAGCAAAGGCGGTAGTTAAATAAATTTAACTAAACTACATATCGTCAAATGTTAAATTTGACTATATGTATAGGGTGTTATAGTCTGTTATTGTCGAGTTTCAGCTTGACACCAAAACAAACAAGTTTCGATAAGTGCATACGATTGCACTAGCGAGAAAGAGGTAATCATGGATATTTATCCATCAGCGATTGAGATCGCAGAACTAATTGACGCTCATGAGGGAGCAGTCAAGGGTGTGTGGAAAGATGACGAACTAACTCCAGAGGAGTTAAAACAACTAGACCGAGACACAATCTCGGACGATCACATGGACAGGCACGATCACTTGTCCGATCAGGAGGACACAGATGGGTAACAGAGCAGTCATTCAAATTGAAAACGATCCATTGGAGATTTATCTCCATTGGAATGGTGGTAGAGATAGCATTGAGCCAATGCTAGATTACGCAAGAGAGCAAGGTATTCGCTCAGGCGACTATGGAGTCGCAAGACTTTGCCAAATTATTGGCAATACTCTCGGTGGTACGCTTAGTTTAGGAGTTGCTCCTAAAGGTTCGTACTTAGGCGATGAGGACAATGGAACTTATGTAATAGACAATGAGTTCAACATAGTTGGTCGTAAAGGGTTGCCTGTTGGATTTACAGAGCAATCTGTATATCCATACGAGGACATGCTCAGAGTTGTGCGAGACAAAAATGATAAACATTTTCAGTCTGCTCTCGGAGAACTGCGATCACACAGTAAGAAAGTAGGTAGCCATGAATAGGTTTGACATCAGGTGTGTGTTCTGTAACGAACTCACATGGGCAATCAGACGAGCGAGAGACGGCAGACCATATGTCTGCGGAATGGGCAACAATCCCTCTCCTGTTAAGGAGCATGGAAGATGTTGCGACAAATGTAACGAGGACATAGTCCTAGTTGCTAGGATGGGAGCGTTAGCATGAGCGATAGAGAGAAACTTACAAAGTGGCTTTTAGACTTGTACGAACAAGAATGGGAAGATGCTGAGTCGTCTCAGACTTACATAAACGAACTCCTGTATCTGTACAGACATGGGATCAAGGGTTTAGAAAGCTACACCACAGAGGAACTACAAAGATTTGTAGATGAAAAACAACAAGAATTATCGGAGTAGTGCTATGCGAGTTTTTGAGATCACAATAGACGAGAGCGATTGGGATGACATCCGATCGCTCATGCGATCTAAGAAAGCTTTTAATCTAAAGATTAATGGCGAGTTGTTCGAGATTAGATATGATCGGGCAACTGCTAATTATTACGGATGGATCAGCGATGCAAATTTCGTAGAAATTAGCGACTTATTACCAAAACGATTACTCACAGGAGTGTGAACAATGAATGAATTATTCTACGAATGGCTTGAGAACAACGCACAAGCGTGGTACAAGCGAGGATTACAATCAATGGACATTGATGTTTTTACAGAAAATGGGGAACACGAAGTTATAGTTAAATATAACTTTGGCGAAATTAAGGAGCAAAGCTAATGCAAACATTTTTACCATATGAAAATATGAGCGAGTCGGTTGCGTGCTTAGATACCAAGCGACTTGGCAAACAACGAGTTGAGGCTCTGCAAGTGTATAACATAATCACAGGTGCGTTGACCAAGAAAGGTAAACCTTACAAAGGTTTCGTCAATCATCCTGTTGTAAACATTTGGAGAGACCATGTTGACGCTCTAGCGTTGTACACCAACCTGTGCATACTAGAGTGGATGGCAAGAGGTTATGAAAATACTATGGAGTATTTACCGATTGGAAATGGAATCACGCTACCAAATTTATTTGGTAACAAAAAATTTCATGACTCGCACAAGAGTAACCTATTACGCAAGGACGAGGAACACTATGGTCAGTTCGGATGGAATGTACCTACTGACATGCCATATGTGTGGACATAGGGAGTTGGATTTGACATCCTGTTGCAGATGGTTATATAATAAGTATGTGGTTGTCGATTTGGCAATCACAAACAAGTCAAAGGAGTTACAATGGCGATTTCTAAATCTGAAAGACGACATTTGTATGCACAATTGCTTGGCGTAGATGTATCAGGCAAGAGTGGTAAAGAGTTGCACCAAATGGTCAAAGACCATAAAGATGGTTCGCAACTTGAGAAGATTGCTGACAAAGTAATCGAAAAACTAAGCACAGACTCAAACGCTGAGGAGCGTGTAAAGAATGTGTTGGGCGAGGTGTTAGAGGAATTATCATCAGATGATGATGATGAAAGTAAAACAAGTTCAGACGCTAAAGAGCATGCAGTAGCATAGCTTGAGCGAGAGAGAGGACACGACATGGCAGACATGAAAGTAAATAAAATTACTATATCTAACGATATAGTACAGAGTCTATTAGACGCACATCAGCGAGAGGGTCAGATGACTCAAACGCTTATGGATAACATGCACAGAGCATTTTCACATCTTACAGATGTTGACAACGCAGTTGTGCTATGGGAAATGACAACAACTTGTCCATGCAAATTGGAGACTAAACTTGTTCTCAAAGAGAATGAGGGTGGTATGAATTGGAACATACAAGTGTGTGATCTCTGTGATTATGATCGCAGTGCCTTGAGAGCCGACAACATCTCAGATGCGATAGGTAGAACCTTATCAGCTTGGACGAACTCAGTTGGTAAGAAACATCTTATCAAGGCTATCGCACGAGAGACAGGTAGTGATGTCAATGACATAGGTGTTTCAAGCGATCCTGACTCAATGGAATTGATAAGATTCCAAGATAAGAAAGTTAAGCTATACGAAAACTCTTTAAGAGTTTGTGTAGACATGCTAGACGATCTCATAAGCATGATCGATAGAAAACGACTAAGCAAAGATAACTTTGCTAAGTTGCAAGACATACTTATGACTAAGGGAGCAATTATTGCTCACATCTTCAACGAGGGGATCATAGATCCAAACAAACAAGCAAGTGCGAAAGATGTCGCACGTAAACTAATCGATTCTATCGATGGCGAAAGTGAGGGAAAAAATGCCAATTAATGAATCAGAAATAGATAAGTTGATAAAACAACTTAAACAACAGGATAAGACTCCTGTTGCAACTAAAACACCTAAGCCTAAGGCTCAAAAGCCTAGTAGGTCGGGCAAGTGGAAAGACGCACCATCGTGGTTCTTTCCAAGTAAGTATGGCGAACAGGTCGCTGACGAACTTGAGGTGTTCATCAAAAACAGGACACCTGTGATGTGTATCGGTGGCACAGGTCTTGGTAAGACTGTGATCACAGACATGATCGCAAGAAAGCTAGGTCGCGGTAGCGTTGGATTCAACTGCTATTCAGGTATGGACATAGCATCGCTTGTGGGATTGTGGTTGCCTCACAAGGGCGATGTCATTTGGAATCATGGTATTGTTACCGATGCCATTATTAAAGGTTTCATTCTCAGAATTGAGGAATGGACGAGGTGTACACCTGAACTAAAATCTAAGATGTTTGGAGTCATGGACTCCAAAGATAGATATTGGGCGTTGCCTGAGGCTAAGATCGACAAAGTCGATGTTCATGAGAACTTCACTATTGTCGCTAGTGCGAATCCTGCGGGCAAGGGTTACGTAGGTACCATGAGAGAGGACAAGGCTACTATGTCTCGGTTCGGTGCGGTCATTGAAATCAATGAGCCACTAGCAAACGAGGGCAAAGCTATGCTTAACGCAACTGATAACAATCATGATCTATCCCAAAGGATAGTCAGATTCGCAGAGTTGTGCAGAAAGGATGCTCTCACGTACGTATCTACAAGAGACATCTACTACCTCGCTACTGCGATCAAATCAGGATTAGATCCTAAAAGAGCAGTCGAGGTTACAATCGCACCTAAGTTCGAGGGTATGGAGTCTGCGATAATCACGCATGGTCGATCTGTATTCGAGGACATGGGTAAGGAAACAAAAACTGACACAGTCAGTTCAGTAGCGAAAGGAAAGACTGATGCCTAGACGAAATACATGGAAATCAGACAAGCGTGCTAACGATCATTCATCTGTTTTATCCAACGCAGTTGGTAAAAAGATTGAGGTTGTTAACACAAGATCTAAAGATAGAGGTGTTGATGGTGTCATCGCACCTGAGCGAGGTAAATACGTTAGAAGATCTAACGAGTCATTTGAGACTACGCTTACGACTGCTATGCGTGGCAAGAGCGAGATTGACTTTACTTTCGCAAGAGAGGTTCTGCATAACGCTATGGACATATACAGACGCAAGTGGAAAGACTACAACGATGACAGAGAGGCAAGGTTTGGTTTGCCGAGATACGAGCCTGTCGTGATACTGCGTGCGACTCAGGATGCAAAACATGCATCAACTGATTTGCATCAATACCTAGATACGCTAAGGTGTGCTACCAAAGCTAACGAGTTCTTTTACAGAACTGATTGTGTTGACAACGCAGTTGATAGCATTATCAAGTCTATCAGGATCGCATGTGCGAGGATGGATACTGACCCTTTAACGGAGAAAGTATACCACTTTATGTCGATGTTGTTTGGAACAGTAGTTCCAACACCTAAATGGCACAAGGACGTAGTAGATGTGGCTATCAAATGGACAAGAGCGACTTACGATATGATAGATAATGGTAACGCAAAAGATTGCGTTAATGTTAGTATAGGTATCGCAATCGATCTTATGCATCTGCTAACACCTAAGGACGCACCACCGCCACCACCACCATCGGACGATCCACCTGAGGATCCAAGCGATGAGGAAAGTGATGAGCAAAGCGATGGTGATGGTAATCCATCAGATGATGTTGATGTCAACAATCCTGACACACCATCAGACAAGCCTGAGGACGAACCTGATGATGAAAGTGAACCTACAGAACCTGACACAGGTAGCACAGATGTGAATCAGTCAGGCGATATACAGGATTCAGGGTCTGAGCCATTTGACATAGATACTGAGTTAGAGACTATGCTTAATAAAGCAGAGGAAGATACTCAAACAAAACTAGAGGCAAGTGAGAGTTTCGCTAGCGATGATGTTCAAACATTTGACAGATCAGACGATGGCGTAAAGCACGAGACTACGATCAGAACCTACAAGATGGAGCCAATGACCGCAGACGCGAATGTTGTCAACTTGTTGCAAGATACAACAAGAATGGGTATGGCTCACAGGCACAGAACAGGTATGCCAACAACTGATACATGGAAAATATCTGCTCTTGGAGATACCAAAGTATTTGGTAGATCAGATCATCGTAGTGGCAAGCTTGTCATACTGTTTGATTTATCAGGATCTATGGATTTCTATTCCTCGAAAGAGGTAGGGAGTAAATCCTACTTAGCAGTTCAGTCGGGTCTTGCATTGCAAGAGGCGTTCCCACAAGCAGAGACTTATGGTTTCGTATCTGACGATAAGACTAACTACATTGTTCCAATGGAGACAGGGATGTTCCCAACTTCCAAGTCATACTTTGATGGCATGGGTCATGGCAATCCTGACTGTGTTGCGCTCTTGTACTTAGAGGAACTGCTACAGGGTCAGTTGCAAGATAGCATGGCTATCGTGATCTCAGATGGCTCTCCATGTGGACCCGCACCAATGCGAGATTCGCACATGATTAGCCATACAAGACAACTTGCTAACAAGTTGTACAACGATGGTCTAAGGTTTGCATCGGTTTTGATCAATACAGGATCAACTATTTATCCTAGCGATGTAGTCGCTCACGTGAGAGAGATAAATGACATCTACAATATCGGAGAGGTTATACATCGTGTTGGACAACAATTCTAGTCGTAAGACTATACAAGTCAAGGAGCATACATGGCTACAGAGACAACGGCACTACAAGTGCCAAAGCAAAACTTGCACGAAGTTGTCGTGCGAATTATAGGTACTAGCGAACTAATTGTTCACAAGTTTAGTGCCAAGTCAATCAAACAGATTGAAGATATACAGGCTAAGAAAGCTAAGACAAAGTCTAAGCGTAAGCCTGAGGACGAATACAATGACTGTTTTTACAGATGGGCAGATGGCAATCAAGACGCAGACAAGGGCGATCACAAGTGGGATGGTAAATCTACAGGTGTTCCCTCTATAGCGATCAAGAAAGCAATGGTCGGTGCATGTAGACAAGTCGACATGCCAATGACACTTGCGAGACAAGCATTTCATGTACAGGGTTCGGTACTCAAGATCGAGAACGCAGAACCATACATGCGAACAGACCATGTCAGGATTGGTGTAAAGCAGACTGACGTGCGATACAGACCATCTTATCCTATCGGTTGGTCAGTTGATGTACCAATTGTTTACGATGCTGATGTAATCAGCATAGAACAGTTACTCAACCTGATCGAGAGAGCGGGGTTTAGTGTTGGCTTGTGCGAACACAGACCTGAGAAAGATGGCGACAAAGGAATGTTTAAGTTAGACTTATCTAAAGACTTAGAGGACAAACCTCTAAGTTGATCCTTATTCGGAGAGGTGCGGGTGCGTTTTTCCCTCCAAGAAAAAGTTACACCGCTCGCACTTCTCTTACATGTAACGTGCATGCAAGTAGTCGGAGCAGTCAAGATTGACGCTCATTTAATTCCAGACAACGCAGAAACAACAACCATAGGTTGCGATGTGATCAGTAAAACAAACTATTGACTGTTTAATTAAAATGCTGATCTTTCCGCAATCATGGGTAGGAACGCTGAACATAAAACAATGTTAAGAACTACCAAAAACTGGAAAGGTAGTCGCTTGCATGACTACATGGCAGACAGGGCGAGTAAGGTTATGATTTGATATGGAGTGTCGGGCGATGGCAGATGGGGTAAGATCCGTAGAGGCGGGGAATGGTTGGTTAGTTTTAGGAGAGTTATGGCAGATGCGGTCAGGTAAGTTACGTTAGTTTGTGTACAGGTGTGTTCAGGATATGGCAGACGTGGTTCGTACGGGCGTAGTCGGAAATGTTACGTTTCGGTAAGGCAGACGAGGCTTGTAGAGTTAAGGTCAGGTGCGTTACTGAGAGTTAAGTTGCGGTAAGGCAGATGGGTCAAGGTATGGTGCATCGGGGTTGGAATGGTAGCGGTAAGGCAGACGAGGTTAGGTCAGTAAGGGCGCAGTATGATGCGTTATGGAGAGTTTTGGCAGACAAGGTCGGGCTTGAATGGGAGCGTTGAGTATGGTTTCGGTAAGTTATGGTAAGCGCAGACGGGGTTTGAATGGTCGGGTTACGATATGTTTCGATATGGCTTGATTTTACAGGTATCATGTGATACCTTTTAACAATAAACAAGTAAAGGACAAATTATGAAATTTGTATGGGGAGACAATCCCTTTCTCAGTACAGAGGGTATACGCGATTTAGATCCGCAGATAATAGGCGAGCGAATCGAGTTCTTGCTCTCTACTCATGGAAACAAGCTTACTCCTGAGGTTCTTGTGCGAGATGCACAAAATGTAGAGAGTCCGCTTAATCCTATATTTGCAGAGCATGTAAGTAGTAAGGCACACAAGTGGGATCTCAACATAGCTAGGAACGTCATGAGTGGGTTGCGTGTTATCTTCGTCAACGAAAGCGGAGACGAGGACACGAAATACGCTCTTATGAGCGTCAGGAATGAGGATGATGGCAGAAAGAGAGAGTACAGGCACATCAACATAGTTGAGTCAGATGACGATGTGAGAGCGAGTGTAACTCGTGATGTCATATCTCAGCTAAAATCAATCAACAATAGGTATTCATACCTAAAATCTATTGGACCTCTCACACGTGCGATAGATGAAATGGAAGAAATGGATGAAGATGGAAACGAATAAGATTGACGCAATCTTGTCTGAGTACGAGGTTCTAGGCGTACAAATACAGGCGCTACAGAAGAAGAAAGATGAATTAGAGGCTATGATCTACATGGAACTAGACTCTCGCTCGTCTGACACAAACTGGGCAACTGTGTTGAAAGGCAAGGATTACGAGGCTAAGCGTTCGTCTAAGTCGTCTATAGACGTTGATGACTTGCGCTATATCGCAGAGGAGTGGATGGATGACGAGGAACTAGACCGATGCATCAGGAAAGCACGAACAAGGATAGTCGAAGAACCTGAGCGTGTGATGATGACTGAGGTAAAAAAATTAAAGAAACAAGGTGGCGAACTTGCTGACTACATCGAAAAGATGACTAAGAGAGTAAGTAGTGGCATCAAAATAAAAAGGATAAACAATGGACAAGATTAAAGGATTAGAACTTGCAGAGAGTATCAGGCAAGAAATGGTCAAAGATATTGACTACACAACGATAGCACACATGCAAAAGCCATTCTTAACGCAATCAGGTGCGTCTAAATTGGCAGAAGGTTTTGGCTACAAAGCTGAGCTAGCGGACGTGCGAGAGTACAACACAGATAGTGGAGAGTGTAGGATTACAGTCATACTAAACATAATAGACATTGTGTCTAACGATTGTATCTCAGGTGCAATTGGCACATGGGATTCGTCAGAGCGTGGGTCATCTGAGAGGCAAAGAGGCATGCAGATGGCGTACAAGAGGGCATACGTTATGGGTATGAGATACGCTACTTTCTCACACGAGTTGTTCACACAAGACGAGGACATTGTCAGAGCAGACATGGAATCGCAGTCAGCACCTACAAGAGTGGTTGTTAACGAGGACACAGGCGAGAAGAAAGAGGTTAAGAACATTTTTGAAATGGAATGGGATAAATCTAAGGACGATTATGTGTTCACAAGATATGGTGCAAAAGTTAAAGGCAAGACTGTAAAAGAGGCTTACTTTGATTCAAACGTAGGCAAGGGTTACCTTGAATGGATATTGAACTTAGGTTCAGATCCTAGCAAGACTGACAATCAGGGCAATCCTGAGAAACCATGTAGCATGGGATTGAGAGAGTTGATTGTAAAAACAATCAATGACATCAACTCAGGCGTGGCAGATGAACCTGAACAAAAGGTCGCTCCTGAGAAACCTGATACACCTGACATAGACACAATCGCACAAGTGAACTATGAGAACAGGAGTACATAATATGAGCGAGGTAAGAAGATTAAGTACAAAAGAGTTTACCTCTGAGTACGCTAAGAGGGTTGGCGCTCAAGACTACCTTACTAGCGTGCGAGAAATGTCTGTGGGGATGACACTTGCTATCCCCGCAGATGGCAAAGCAGAGGCACGCAGAAAGCAACATGGCATAATCAATGACGCGAGTAGGCGTAGAAAAGCAGGACAGATGGTTAGGTTTCAGACTATTCTCAAAGAGAAAGAGGTTTGGGTTAGGCGGATAGAGTGAGTCTGAAAGCAATCACATGGGCGTGGGAGCAGAGAGAGATCGCGTCTAGTCAGAAAATTGTACTGCTCGCACTTGCGGATCACGCAAGAGAGTGCGGTTGTTGTTTTCCTAGCACTAAATTCATAGCTGAAAAGTGTGGCATGAAACAGAGAATGGCTCAGTATCATGTCAAGAATCTTGAAAAGCTTGGCTATCTCACACGAGTGAAGTCAAAAGCTAAGAGATTAAAAACAGATGGGTTCAAGTTATTACTTGACAATCCGAAAGAATGTAGTGCAACTGGTTGCGTTATTGGGGTGCATCCCATTGCGCCGACCATATCTATATCTAAAGATATAGATATTAAGAAACGTAAAATAGAAACTACAGCGACAGCACCAGAGTGGTTGTCATTAGTTGACAACGATGGAACATTAGTCAATAATGTTTCACATCCCAAAATACAAGAGTATGTCTCCGACATCGAAAGTGATTACGTTGGAGTTGACTTAGTCGCAGAGGCTAAGAAATACAAGTTGTGGTGGGAAGGCAAGAAAGCAAAGAAACCGAAACTAGCCTTCAGAAATTGGCTAGAGAAAGCGAAAGAGAACTATGGAGAATCTAAAAGACGAGTTTCAAAAGGTATCGCGACAGAGGTCAGCACAACGATCGATAAGCGAACTAGAGAACTCTCCGAAAGACAAAGAAAATCAAAATCCCGATAGCGGAAAAGTTACTAAACGACTAGCAGACCTTGCGAGAGAGTATATCGCTCGCGGGGTTTGCAACTGTGAGGGTCTAGGATGGGTAGCATTTAACTTCCATGTCGATCACCCTGACTTTGGCAAGTATGCACAATGCGTTTGCATGAAGAAGAACTCACGCGAACTGCTTGTAAAAGCGTCAAACTTGCAGAACTACGAGGAAAAGAGGTTTAGTGATTACAACACTAAGCTTATCGAGAATGGCGAATACGTGCTAGACACATGCTTTAAGTGGGCAGATCAGCAGAACGAACCATTCATAACTCTTTATGGAACAACAGGAGTTGGTAAGACACATTTAGCGCTGGCATCTGCCTGGATGGTGTTGAACAGGATGAATCAAGCAGTATTGTTCGCACAAGCGAGTGATTTGATCAGGGAACTGCAAACAAGCATGAGTTCAGGCAACCTAAACAAAGAGGTTCATAAATACAAGAGCGCAAAAAATCTCGTCTTAGACGACTTGGGTAGGGAGTACACGACTGATTGGACAACATCGATTTTTCACGAGATAATAGACTACAGATACAGAAACCATGAACTGCGTACATTCGTTACGACTAACCATTCCATTGATGAACTCAACAAGATCGTTGGCGTACCCGTTGTAAGCAGACTTACAGACGCTTTCAAAGGCAATTTCATAGCCATAGAGGGCGAAGATGTAAGACCGAGATTAATGGAGATAAAAGATGGATAAATCGACTTGGAAAAAATGGGAGCGATGGTGGGCGGACGTTTTAGGTGGAGACAAGGTTAACGCGCAACGCATACCTGTTACTGGCAGACAGTCAGGAGACGTGCCTGATGTAGAGACAATCAAGTTCGCATGCGAGGTTAAAGCGGGCAAGGTCGTTAGTTCACGCACACTAAAAGCAGTAGACCAAGCACATAAAGCGGGCGTGGCTACCAACAAGATACCGATAGTGTGTCAGACACACAAAATAAACGATAAGGTTGCAAAGCATTTAGTTACTATGGATTTAACTACATTTCTTAAAATTACAGAACCAATACGCAAAGAGGAAATGCGAATCAAAGCAAGCCTTGATTCTAGCTTAGATATATCTATATAATGTAGTTAAGGAAATCCCTTTCTTTACGCGCGAGCGTAGTTTCGTGATTCCTTGACTTGTTTGTGATCCGCCTGATAAATCTAGTTCTCGTCAGGCGGGTCATTACACATACTATGTTGGGAAATTTTTAGAATCATTCCAAACCTAGAATGGACAGTTTTGTAATCTACTTTTTAGAATTT
>TARA_R100000231_G_scaffold4044_1_pt1 | contig 26165 bp, 30 predicted proteins | sample TARA_R100000231 | Tara Oceans TARA_R100000231 (sample SAMEA2620565) | marine metagenome | biome: marine biome (ENVO:00000447); feature: surface water layer (ENVO:00002042); material: "saline water (ENVO:00002010), including plankton (ENVO:xxxxxxxx)" | depth 5 m | reverse complement strand
TAGCCGTTAATGGTTATACTTTTCCTGCGCAACTAGGATCTCAAGGTCAAGTATTAAGTGCTAATGCTACATCAGGTGATTTAGAATTTTCATCTGTTACATTAGAAGCTGCTGCTATAAGTATTACTCAATACGTCTATTCCATATCTTCAAATACAACAGTTATAACAGGCGCAGATGATAATAGTGCTGTGTTATCTTATACTGATGGAACTGAAGATGTATTTTTAAATGGTGTAAAATTAGTAAAAACTAGTGACTATGTTTCAACTAATTCAACAGTAATCACTTTACAAGCTAACGCAGTAGCGAGTGATGTTGTAGTAGTTAAAAAGACACAAGTAACAGGTGTAAACGATCCTATAGATTTAGTTGAACCTGCAGACATAGCATCATCAGATACAAACCTTATTACTCTTGATACCTTTGCTATAAATACATATCGTTCGGCTAAATATCTAGTACAGGCAAATACCTCTGATTCATATGCAGTTAGTGAAGCTGTTGTAACTCATAACGGGTCAGCATCTTATATAACTGAATATGGTGGTGTATATTCAAATGGTAATTTATATACTCTATCAACAGATATAAGCGGAACTAATTTAAGACTTAGAGCAACACCTGCAAGAAGCGGTACAACTTTTACATTTAAGAAGATAATATTAGCAAAATAGGATAATAAGAGATGGCAACAACAAGAGCTTTTAGTATAGGTGAACTAATAAGACATCTTACCTATGATTCATCTACTGATAAATTAACCACTTCAAAGTCTATTAATACTGAAGGTAAAACAAGAAAGAGTAAAACTACTACAACTACTAGCTCACAAACATTAGATTCATTTGCTAAAGCTACTTATAAGTCAGCTTTATATCATGTTGCTGCTCATAAGAGTACAGATTTTCATTCATCATTATTTTTAATAGGTCATGATGGATCAACAGTATATGTAACGGAATATGGAGGATTATTATCAGGTAGTTCACTTTATTCATTAGATGCAACTATATCTGGCGATAATGTTGTAGTTCAAGTGACTCCAGCAGTCACTAATTTAGATATAGAGTTCTCGGTAGAGTTCGTGAATACATAAATAGTATTATAGGGAATATATATGGCGAATCAAAATTTTAGAGTAAAAAACGGCCTTGAAGTAGGCGGTGTTGCAATTGCCAATGATAGTGGAGTTATTAACTCGTCTGCTTTACCAGCATCAGGTGTAACAGCAGGAACAAAAGGTAATACAACAGTCGTACCAGTTGTAACAGTAGATGCTAAAGGTTTAGTTACTAACCTTCAATCTGCTTCTATAAATGGAGTAGATAGCTTTGTATATACTCCAGCTAATACAACTTACGTATTAGCAGCTGGAAGCTCAACTTTTGCTCAAACTATAGTCTTTGGTACTGAGTTTACTACCAACTCAACAGGTATTCATATTGAAACAGCTAATAGTACCTTAGTAAAAAATTCAACAGGTCTAGCAGTCAATAATGCTACTTTAAGTTTATCAGCATTAAGTGACTATGATGCTAATGATCATTTAGACCACTCAACAATTTCAATTACTGCCGGTAACGGATTAACTGGCGGTGGAACAATAGCAGCAACTAGAACACTAGCTGTCGGAGCTGGAGATGCAATAGCAGTAAATAGTACTGCGGTATCAGTCAACTCAGGTGCTATTGATATAACAGCATTAGATAATTACGATGCAAATAAATTTGTAGATCATACAGGCGTATCAATAACTGCCGGAAATGGATTAACCGGTGGTGGTACAATAGCAGCTACTAGAACTTTAACAGTATTAGGTAATACAGGTATTACTGTATCTTCAGATGGAGTCTTTACAAATGACTCAGAAATAGTTCATGATAATCTATCAGGGTTTGTAGCTAATGAACATATAGATCACTCAGGTGTATCTATAGTAGCTGGTGATGGTTTAACAGGAGGCGGTACTATTGCTGCCTCTAGAACCTTAGCAGTAGGTGTAGCTAATGGGTTATCAGTAGCAGCTGATGCAATAGGATTAGTAGCTAATACTTCTCTTATAGCTAACTCTACAGGTCTACACGTTGGTGTCGGAGACGGTTTATCTGGAAATAGTACTAATGTAAAAGTTACTGGTGGTACTGGTGTATCAGTTAATTCAACAGGTGTCCATATTGGACAGGCAGTTGGAACTACTGATGATGTTACATTTAGTGATGTAATTATATCTGGTAACTTAACAGTATCAGGTACTCAAACTACTGTTTCTACTGCAACGTTAGCAGTAACAGATGCTATTATAACTTTAGCAAAAGATCAATCAGGTACACCTTCAGTTGATGCAGGTTTAGAAGTAGAAAGAGGTACAGCAGCTAATGCTCAATTCCTATGGGATGAGTCACAAGATAGATGGATTCATAAACTAGCTGGTGGAACCGAGTATGTATTCCATACTAAAGAAAACGATATAGCCTTAGGTACAGATACTTCTGGTAATTACGTAGATAACGTAACTGCTGGAGTAGGTATTACAGTATCAGGTTCAGCAGCAGAAGGCTGGGAACCGGCAGTTGCAGTAAAAGCTAATACAGGTATTATTGCTAACTCAACAGGTGTATTCGTAAATGAATCCGAAGTAGATATAACTGGATTAGAGAATTACAGTGCTAATAAATTTTTAGATCATACTGGTATCAGTATTACAGCTGGTAATGGTTTAACTGGTGGTGGTACTATTGCTGCTACTAGAACTATTACTGCAGTAGGTGGTACTGGTGTCACATCTAACTCAACTGGTTTGCATATTGGTCAAGCAGTTGGAACTACAGATGACGTTACATTTAACGATGTAACTGTATCAGCAAATGCAGTGATTGGATCTTTACAAGATAGCTCAAATAGAGTTCTAAAAATTTATAATAGTTCTGGGTCACTAATATGGGGATAATAAATGGCCCAACCAACAAGTAGAAACGAATTTAAAGATTACTGCCTTAGAAAGATAGGCTTTCCTGTAATCGAAGTCAATGTAGAAGATATGCAAGTCGAAGACCGTATTGATGAGTCTTTGTCTTACTATTGGGATTATCATTTTGACGGCTCTGAAAGAACATTTTATAAATGGACTATTACAGCTGATGATATAACTAATAGATATTTGACTGTTCCTGAAAATATAATAGGAGTAGTTAGAATTTTCGACATTGGTGATGCATTATCAACAAACAACCTTTTCAATATTAGATATCAAATCGCATTAAACGACTTGTATGATCTGACTTCTTTTAATCAGTCTCTTGTGACTTATTATACTAATATGATGCATATCCGATTTATAGAGGAGCTATTAGTCGGTAGGCAACCTATAAGATATAATAGGCATATAAATAGATTATATGTAGACATGGACTGGGATAAGATGCAAGCTGGCGAATATATTATCGCCGAAGCTTATCAAATAGTTGATCCTACTACTTACGCTGATGTCTGGAAAGACAGATGGTTGCAAAATTATGCAACTGAAAAGATTAAGTATCAATGGGGATCAAATATTAGTAAGTTTAGTGGCATGCAGCTTCCTGGTGGTGTTCAATTTAACGGAGACAAGATAATGGAAGATGCTTTAGCTCAAATTCAAGCATTAGAGCAAGAAATGCTCTCTAGCTACAGCTTACCAGTATCAGACATGATCGGATAATGCTATGCCAACAAACTCACATAGATCAAACTACTTTCAAAATTACGAGGCTTCTGGCGAGCAACGTTTAATTGATGATCTAGTCATAGAGGCTATTCAGATCTATGGCCAAGACGCTTTTTATCTTCCTAGAAATAGAGTAGAGACTGATTTACTATATGGTGAAGCAGTTCTTTCTAAGTTTGACGCTAACTATCCTTTAGAAATTTATATACGATCAGTTGAAGGCTATGAAGGTGAAGGTAAGTTTATGTCTAAGTTTGGTCTTGAAATAAGAGATCAAATAAACATTACTATTGCAAGAAAAAGATTCCAAGAAGAAGTAGAAGAGTTTAATCCTTCTATTACTAGACCAAGAGAAGGTGATCTTATATTCTTTCCTTGGGTAAGAGGTTCTATCGAAAATGAAATAGGAGCTCTTTTTGAAGTTAAATATGTAGAAAACGAATCAGTATTTTATCAATTAGGAAATTTACAAACATATGATATATCATTAGAGAAATTTGAATACTCTAATGAAAGATTTAGTACTGGTATAGCAGTTATAGATGCTATAGAAACAACTCTATCACAAGACAAACAATTAACAACTTTACATGTTACTACTGAAGCAGGAAGTACTCTTACTACTGAGTCTGGAGAAGATATATTCAATGATAGCTTCAGTAAGAGAACAACTGATAAAGCAGATACTTCAGACTTCTTTGAAGATACAGCAGATGGATTTATAGACTTTAGTGAGATTAATCCATTCTCGGAGAATGACTTCTAATGTTTGGAGATAAGTTTTACAATAATGTTATTAGAAAGTATGTAATATACTTTGGTACTCTATTTAATGGTATAGAAATAGATAGAACTAATTCATCTGGTACTGTTATACAAGAACTAAGAGTGCCTATTCATTACGGTCCAAGACAAAAATACTTAATGCGTAATGATGTCGATCCTAATTTAGATAGACAAGTAGCTATTCAATTACCAAGAATGTCATTTGAAATGACTTCTTTTAATTATGATCCTGAAAGGAGAATGAATCCGAATAGAAGAATTTATCAAGCTAAAGATGATACTACTTTTAATTTATTATCAGTTTATACACCTCAACCTTTCAATATAGGCTTTGAATTAAATATAGCAGTAAGAAATGCTGAAGATGGTGTAAAAATACTAGAACAAATATTACCTTTCTTTACTCCTGAATATACAGCTACATTAAAGTTATTAGACGATATGCCTGATCTAAAGTTTGATGTACCAGTTGTATTTGAAGGATTAACTTCTATGGACCAGTACGAAGCTGATTTTACTCAAAGAAGACAACTAATACATACTCTACAATTTTTAGTAAAAGGATATGTATTTGGTCCTATTAAAGATAGAAAAGGAGTTATTAAGAAAGCTAATACACAATTTCATGTTGACCCATCAGCTGAAGGTGTATTTGATCTTAAGAATGATACTCCGGTATCGAAGATTGTTATAACACCAGGCTTAGATGCTAATGGTAACCCGACCTCTAATGCTTCAGTAGCCATAAATACTGATAGCGTTAGCGCAAATGATAATTATGGTCACGTAATGGCGAATACTTTTAATGGATGATAAGATAGGGGATTTTCTTGAACTTGAGCCACTCAAACAAGATATCCAAAAAGCAGAAACGATAGTTAAAGATTCAAAGTTAGATAATGACTTTGAATATGCTCGTGGCAATCTATATGCAGTTATAGAGAATGGCTCGCATGCATTAACTGAACTATTACAAGTTGCGCAGCAAAGTCAACACCCAAGAGCATTTGAAGTAGTAGCTACTCTAGTAAGAACTTTATCTGATGCTAATATAGCATTAATGGATATAAGTAAAAAGAAACAAGTAATAGAGAATAATGCAGGAGGTCCAAAAGGACCAAGTACTGTAAACAATACTTTATTTGTTGGTAGTACAGGAGATCTGCAAAAGCTGGTTAAAAAACAATTAGATGAGTCAAGTTAGAGAAAATTATCTAGGTAATCCAAACCTAAAGCGATCAAATGTTGCTCAGGATTTTACTGAGGATCAGATAAAAGAGTTTGTAAAATGCTCTCAAGATCCATATTATTTTATTACAAAATATATTCAAATAGTAAATATAGATGAAGGTTTAATTCCTTTTAAACCTTATGACTTTCAAAAAGATATAATAGAGTTAGTTAAAGATGAGCGTTTTGTTATATGTAAAATGCCTCGACAAACAGGTAAGACAACTACTATAGCAGCTGTTCTCCTTTGGTATATAATGTTTAATGAGACATTTAATGTTGCTATATTAGCTCACAAATCAGCTCAATCAAGAGATATATTAGGAAGAATACAATTAGCATATGAACATTTACCTAGATGGTTACAACTAGGAGTAGTAGAATGGAATAAAGGTAACTTAGAATTAGAAAATGGTTCTAAAATATTAGCTGCTTCTACTTCTGCATCTGCTATAAGAGGTGGATCTTTTAACTTAATTTACTTAGATGAGTTTGCTTTCGTACCTACGCATATACAAGAAGAGTTTTTCGCTTCAGTATATCCTACGATTTCATCTGGTAATACATCTAAAGTTCTAGTAACATCTACACCTAATGGTTTAAATTTATTCTATAAACTATGGAATGATAGTGAAGAAGGATTAAATGATTATAAAAGAATAGATGTTCATTGGTCAGATGTCCCAGGAAGAGATGAAGCCTGGAAAGAACAAACTATTAAAAATACTTCTGCTGATCAATTTAGAGTAGAGTTTGAGTGTGAGTTTATAGGATCATCTAATACTCTTATTTCACCTTCTGTACTAAAAAGATTAGTATATAAGCAGGCTCAGTTCTCAAATGAGCATACTAGAATATATAAAAAGCCTGAAGAAGGACATACTTATTTTGCAATGGTAGATACTGCAAGAGGAGTTAATAACGATTATTCAACAATAGTAGTAGTGGATACTACTGAACTACCTAATCAAGTTGTAGCTGTATATCAAGATAATAAAATATCTCCATATAATTTTCCTACAGTTATAGCACAATTTCATAAAGAATATAATAATGCTTATATGTTAGTTGAATCTAATGATATAGGTATGACTGTTGTTGAAACTTTACATAATGAATTAGAGTTAGATAATGTACTAATGTCAGCAGGAAAAGGTAGAGCTGGTCAAGTACTTTCATCTGGATTTGGTTCAGGTTCTCAATACTTTGGAGTAAGAACTACTAAGCAAGTCAAAAGGGTAGGATGCCTAAATTTAAAGACACTGATCGAAAACGATCAGCTGTTTATAAATGACTTTAAAATTCTTGATGAGCTAACTCACTTTGTTCAAAAAGCTGAGTCTTACGAAGCAGAAGGTGGTAATCATGACGATTTAGTCATGTGCTTAGTTCTGTTTGGTTGGTTGAGTAATCAAGAACATTATAAGGAATTAAGTAATTCTGATATAAGGAAACATCTAGTTAATCAACAAAGTGCACATATAGAGCAAGACCTACTTCCTTTTGGTGTTACATCAATGGAAGCAGACTATAATGTTCCAGATGGGTACGCAGAAGAAGCAAGTTGGTAAAACATATGTTTTCTAATTATAAGAACGTATAAATATAATCAAACTATTATGATTTTATATAGAGGAGCATAACATGGCATTTCAAGTCAGTCCTGGTGTAAATGTAAGCGAAGTCGACCTAACTACGGTCGTACCTGCTGTCTCTACTACAGAGGGAGCGATCGCAGGCGTATTTAACTGGGGCCCAGCCGAGGAAAGAGTATTAGTAGATAGTGAAACATCTCTAGTCTCTCGTTTTGGCGAGCCTACCAGCGATAACTTTGAAACATTTTTCACTGCATCAAACTTTTTAAACTATGGCAATAAATTATTTGTTGTCAGAACAGTATCGAGTGCTGCATTAAATGCTACTGGAGCCCTATCAGGTGGTAACACTACAGGGATGCTTATAAAGAATGACACCGAATTTGAAGCTGGTGTCAGTCAGGTTCATGCTGACCACATATGGGCAGCAAAATACCCAGGCGTCCGAGGTAATGGTTTAAGAGTTGAGGTATGTGATTCAACTGATGCTTGGAGCAGTAACGTTGACGTGTCTCATGGAGGCGGGTCTTCAGCTCATGCTAGCATCAATGCTACAGGTACTGGACTATTCTTTACAGTAGGAAATGCTAATGCTACGTTAAAGATTGTTGGTTCAGGCGCAGGTATAACAAATACAGCGCTTACAGTTTTAGCTGATGCAGTAGTAGCAGACTTGAATGTAGGAGATTTAATACAAGTAGGTAATAGTTCAATTGGAGAACAAAAGATCTCAATTAAATCTTTCGCAGCCAACAGCTCAGATACATTTGCCGTAGATGGCGGTGTAGCAACATTATCAAGAACAGTTACATTTGATTCGAGGTTCACATTAGGTAGCGATTTCGATAACAAACTTATACAGAGATTCTGGAAATATTTCAATAGCTTCGATAACGCCCCTGGAACATCTTCATTTGTTGAAGAAAAAGGTGGCGCAGGAGATGAATTACATATAGTAGTCATTGACGAAGACGGAGATATTACTGGAACTAAGAATACAATTTTAGAAACATACCCAGCTGTTTCTAGAGCCACAGACGCTAAGAATGAGTCTGGAGAAACTATTTTCTTTAAAACTAAAATAGATGACGGCTCTTCATGGGCATATAGTATTGCTCATCCAGGTGGGGCATCATATTCAAATACAGCTGCGAATATGACAGCTTTATCAACTGCATTACCAAGAAGATATTTATTCAATGGTGGAGCTGATGGTAACAATGAAGGAGCTATCTCATTAGGAGATCTTTCAAAAGGTTACGATCTATTCAAAGACTCTTCCGATGTAGATGTATCTTTAATGATGGTAGGAAAAGCAGTAGGTGGAAGTAACGGAGAAGCACTTCTTAACTATATCATAGATAATATCTGTGAAGTAAGAAAAGATTGTGTTGTATTCGGTTCACCTGATAGAGCAGACGTTGTAGGAGTCACAAACGCTTCAACAGCAGCGGACAACATTGTCGCCTTTAGAAACTCTGCACGTAGTTCTTCTTACGGTATACTAGACAGTGGTTATAAATATCAATACGATAAGTATAGTGACGTATATAGATACGTACCTCTTAACGGTGATATGGCCGGTCTAAGTGCTAGAACAGACGTAGAAAGAGATGCTTGGTTCTCACCAGGTGGTTTCAACAGAGGTCAAATTAAAAATGTTGTTAAATTAGCATTTAATCCTCAGCTTGCTTTTAGAGATCTTCTCTATAAGAACGGAATTAACCCAGTTGTTTCATTCCCAGGCCAAGGAACAATATTATTTGGTGACAAAACACTATTAAACAAGCCTAGTGCATTCGATAGAATTAACGTAAGACGTTTATTCATAGTACTAGAAAAGGCAATTAGCACAGCAGCTAAGTTCTCATTGTTCGAATATAACGATGAGTTTACAAGAGCTCAGTTTGTTAACTTAGTAGAGCCTTTCTTAAGAGATGTACAAGGAAGAAGAGGTATCTTTGACTTTAGAGTTGTTTGCGATAGTTCAAACAATACAGGCGAAGTCATAGATAGAAACGAATTTGTTGGAGACATTTACGTGAAACCTGCAAGATCTATTAACTTCATTCAGCTTAACTTTGTAGCCGTAAGGTCAGGAGTAGAGTTTAGTGAAGTAGTTGGTAAATTTTAAGGAGTAAGAGATGGCATTTAATATTAATGAAATTAGATCCCAGTTAGTACTTGGTGGTGCTAGAAGTGCTCTATTCCAAGTCAGAATTAACAATCCAGCTAACGGTGCAGGAGACCTGAAATCTCCATTCATGATAAAAGCTTCTCAATTACCAGCTTCGGCTATTGGTTTTGTAGAGGTTCCATACTTCGGAAGAAAATTTAAAATCGCAGGTAACAGGCAATTTGCTCCTTGGAACGTAACTGTTATAAACGATGAAGATTTTCTTATCAGAAATGCTATGGAAGAGTGGATGAATGCTATTAACAGCCATGTAGAAAACTTAAGAGAGTTTGCAGCGGCTGGACCATCAGATTATAAAACTGATGCAACAGTTACTCAATTCTCTAAAACTGGTGCTCCAATAAGAGAGTATAAGTTTGTAGGTATATTCCCAACAGACTTAGCAGAGATACCAGTATCATGGGAGTCAATAGATGAGATTCAACAGTTCGATATCACTTTTCAATACGATTACTGGACAGTTAGCGGCGCTACAGGCACTGCTGGAACTTAGTAACCTAAATAATATAGAAGGGCGCTCAATGCCCTTCTATAACTTTGTAATGGAGATCTAATGGCGGAATTATTCGGCTTTGAAATTAAACGAGCAGGTGCAAATTCAGCACCTGAACCTAAGTCCTTTGTAAAACCAGAATTTGATGACGGTGCAGTCAATATTAATTCTATGGGTGGCATGTATGGCACCTATGTGGATTTAGAAGGAACGGCTAAAAATGAAGCCGAACTAGTTACTAGATATAGACGTATGTCTCTAATGCCCGAAGTAGAGCATGCAATTGATGATATTATTAATGAAACAATAATAAGTGACCCTACTCAACCAGTTGTAGATATTAATCTTGACGCGGTTGAATTACCTGCAAGGGTTAAAAAACTAATCAAAGATGAATTTAAGCAAGCTAGCGAATTGCTATTTTTATCTAATTCGGGATATGAGATCTTTCGTAAATGGTATGTAGATGGTAGATTATACTATCATGCTATCATAGATGAAAAAGATCCATCAGCAGGTATACAAGAATTAAGATATATTGACCCTAGAAAAATTCGAAAGGTCAGAGAAACAAAAAAACAGAAACAAGGAAATTTCCAAGTTGTCAAAGTTGTAAAAGAGTTTTATCTTTATAATGATAAAGGATTTCATAGTAAAGCCTACGCAACTCCAGACCCAATAGCTGCCGGTGGCGCTCAAGGTCTGAAAATCGCTAAAGACAGCATCGTTCATTGTACATCAGGTCTCGTAGATGAATACAATAAGATGGTATTATCACATCTACATAAAGCAATCAAGCCTTTAAATCAATTACAAGTTTTGGAAGACGCAAGCGTAATTTATAGAATTTCAAGAGCTCCTGAGAGAAGAATATTTTATATTGATGTAGGTAATCTACCTAAGATGAAAGCAGAGCAATATCTTAGAGATATGATGACCAAGCATAAGAATAGATTAGTCTATGATGCAGCATCAGGTGAAATAAGAGACGATAGAAAGTTTATGACCATGATGGAAGATTTCTGGCTACCTAGAAGAGAAGGTGGTAGAGGTACTGAAATAACTACTCTACCTGGCGGTCAAAACCTAGGTGAAATGGAAGATATAGAATACTTTAAAAAGAAATTATATCGTTCATTAAACGTTCCTATAAGTAGATTAGAACCAGAAGCTGGTTTTACTTTAGGAAGAGCTTCAGAAATATCTAGAGATGAACTTAAATTTAATAAATTTATAAGAAGACTTAGACTTAAGTTTAGTATTCTATTTAATAAGATACTAGAAAAGCAATTAGTCTTAAAAGGTATTGTAACTATGGACGAATGGTCCGTACTTAATCAATACGTAAAGTATGACTTCGTAGAAGATAATCATTTTGCAGAGCTTAAAAACTCTGAAATGGTTAGAGAAAGACTACAGATTCTTAATGATATAGAGAGTCATACAGGTACTTACTATTCTAAAGAATGGGTAAGAAGAAATGTATTGCATCAGAACGAAGAAGAGATCAATGATATGAAATCTGAGATGCAAGCTGAACAAGGCGATGAATCAGATTACGGTCCCGGCGGCGGTGGCCAACCAGATGCTCCATGGAATCAACAACCAGAAGAGCCAGAAGGTGGTCAGCCCGGTGGAGAAAACGTATAAATAATAAATATAATGGAGATAGAAAATGGCTGAACCTGAATTGACAAATAAGAGCGATGTTAACATCGACGACATTATAAAGAACGCTGTAGGAGATAAGCCTGCAACAGTTCAAGGAGCTTTCGATAATGAAATGCTATCACGTGTGAGTGATCTCATAGGTGGTAAAAGAGAAGCCTTACATAAAGATATGTTTGGTGACCAAGCTATTTCGCGACAAGATAACGAAGAGTTATCTGATGATGAGTTAGCAGCTGATCCTTCTGAAGAAGAAATGGAAGCAGCTCTAGACTCAGATGAATCAGATGAAGAAATGGATTCCGTTGTTGACGAATTAGAAGGAGAAGAAGATGGCGAAAGTAATGAAGAAGACGTGGAAGAAGTTCCACAAGCTGATGAAGACGGGGAGGATCCCGAAAGTAGTCAAGATGGTGATGATGTAGAAGTAGAAGATGAAGTAGAGGAAGAACAGCCAGAAGAATCAGAAGAGGAAGAGGAACCTAATGAAGACACTTAAACAAATTTTAGAAGCTTCTAATCACCTACCTAATATGCCGGTAGGATCAAGCGATGTAGAGGATGGTCCTCACGCTCATCATGGTCGTGGTAAAGCGGAAGGCGAAATCAACTGGAAGAAAAAGCATACCGATAATGTCTTAGAACTAGATCATCCTACTGGTAAAGAGAATATGGATACTCTTAATGCTAGAAATATGAAAAAGGATAAGTCTAAGATCGCGGGACTTGATAAAGATGCTGAAAAAGTAGCTTATGAGGAGTTCAATGTAGAACAAGACCTTATTGAGCAACTATTAGACATTGCTGAAGTAGATGCAGAACAACCTTTACATTTAAACGACGATTCAGAAGTCGTACTAACTCCAGAGTTAGCAGAACAATTAGTATATACTATTGATTGTTTATCAGAAGAAAATAGAACAAAATTCATAGAAGCATTATTAGAATCAGAAGATGGTTTTATATCTATGGTAGAATTTGCGAATGGGGTAGAGTAATGAAAATAATAGTACTTAAAGGTAATGAAGTAGCAGCAGGAGCTAACCTAGGAGCTGCTAGTAATCTTAGTGGTGCTAGATTAGTAAAGTTTTATCACACAGCAGCAGCTACTGTAACATTAGTAGATGGTGCTAATACAGCAATAGGTAATACAACTGTAGATGCTGGTATACATTACTTTGCAAAAAGCCCTGATGACAAAATTTTTGCTACTGCAGGTAAAGTAACACCTGTAGGTTTTGGAGACTAATATGAAGTTAATTACAGAAGTAGAATTTAACGAAGTTAACTATATAAAAGAAGCCCAAGACGAAGAGGGTAAGAAAAAGAATTATTTCATAGAAGGAGTATTTCTACAATCTAATTTAAAAAATAGAAATGGTAGAATATATCCTAAAGAAACAATGTCTAAAGAAGTAGGTAGATATGTTACTGAAAATATAAAAGCTAAAAGAGCTTATGGTGAGTTAGGTCACCCTTCAGGTCCTACTATTAACTTAGATAGAGTTTCACATATGATAACAAGTCTTAAAGAGGACGGCGATAACTTTATAGGAAGAGCCAAAATAATGGATACTCCTATGGGTAATATTGTAAAGAATCTTATGGATGAAGGCGCACAATTAGGTGTATCTTCAAGAGGAATGGGATCACTTAGAACTAATAACGAAGGCGTTAACGAAGTTCAAGGTGATTTTGTCCTCGCAACCGCTGCTGATATTGTCGCAGACCCATCAGCACCTGACGCATTTGTTAAAGGTGTTATGGAAGGTTGTGAATGGGTTTACGATGCAGCAGAAGGTCAATGGAGATCATCTGAGGTTGTAAATGAAGTTAAGCGTACAGGTATAAAATCAGTACGTAAATTAGACGAACGTAAAATCGAATTATTCGAGAAATTTTTACAGTCGCTAATTTAATGTTTTTATAAATAATACTACAAATACTATTTAATAAGAGGAGCTAAAATGGCTGAAAATAATTTAGAGCAGGTAAGCACTGAAGAAGAGCAACTTGACGAGTTCAAGGCGACTGCAGACGCTTCAATGATTGCTGACCCTGTCCCTACTAAGAGTAATAAAAGACCAGCCGATAAAGACGTAGGAGACAAAGCAGTTCCTTCTCTATCTCGTGCTGGCATGATCGGAGCTATCGTCCAGAAGCTCTCAGGCTTTTCGAAGTCAGGTGTTTCTGATCAATACGATGTAATTTTCGGAAAGAGTGCCCCTAACAATTCTGCAAAGAATATGTCCTCTATTGCTGGTAAAGCAAAGTTTAAAGAAGATGTCGAAGAGATCTTCCAAGGACAAGAATTAGCAGAAGAGTTTATGGATAAGGCATCTGTTATTTTCGAAGCTTCAGTTAATGCACGTCTAGTTGCTGAGAAAGCAAAACTAGAAGAAGAGATGGAGCAAAAACTAGAAGAAGAAAAAGTAGCTATTGAAGAAGCTATGACTGATAAAGTTGATACTTATCTTACTTATGTCGCTGAGCAGTGGCTAGATGAGAATGAAGTAGCGATTGAATCATCTATTAAAGTTGATATCGCAGAAAACTTTATGAACGGTCTTAAGTCTTTATTCGAAGAAAACTACGTATCAGTTCCTGAAGACAAACTTGATCTAGCAGCAGACGCGCTAGCTCAATTAGAAGGTTTAGAAGAGCAGCTCAATGCTGAAATGGCTGAGAAGATTGAGCTCTCCAAACGAATTGAATCTCTAGAGATCGATAAATTAGTATCAGAGTCATCTGATGGTTTATCAGTATCTCAGAAAGAGAAGCTTTCAGCATTAGTTGAAGGTCTAGAGTATGAAAATCTTGACGAATTCAAGTCTAAGCTTGAAGTAGTTAAAGAGCAATACTTTGCTTCGCCGAGCGTAATTGCCGAAGAGGTTGATGAGACCCCTATCGAAGAAGAAGCAGAGAAAAAGGCTGCAGTTGATCCAATGATGGACCAATATGCGAGTGCGATATCACGCACTATTAAAAAATAAATAATGTTTATAGGGTAAAATAACGGGAGAACTATTATGGACCTAAAAACTAATTTAGTTGAGAAGTGGCAGCCAATTCTTGAGCACGATGACCTACCAGAGATTGGTGATTCTCATAAACGTGCAGTTACAGCTCAACTTTTAGAAAATACAGAAATCGCTTTAAGAGAAGGAAGCGCATATTCTTCACAATCACTTCTCGCTGAGGCTGGTACTCATACTCCTGTCAACGCAACTGGATCTGCTGGATTCGGTGACGGTGTTCAGAACTATGACCCAGTTTTAATTAGCTTAGTAAGAAGAGCTATGCCTAACTTGGTTGCATACGACATGTGTGGTGTTCAACCTATGAGCGGTCCAACAGGCCTTATCTTTGCGATGAGATCTAAGTACAGCTCAATGGCTAACTCATCTACTGAAGCATTCTATAATGAAGCAAATACTGCATTTGCTACTAGAGTAGCTAACGCTAATACTTTAGGTGACAAGCACGTCGGAACAGTTCCTGTATCAGCAAACAACGCTGAAGCTGGATCATATAACTTCGGTGACGCAATGTCAACTAACCAAGCTGAAGCATTAGGTAACGCTTCCAACATCGCATTCCCAGAAATGGCATTCTCAATTGAGAAAGTTTCTGTAACAGCTGGCTCAAGAGCTTTAAAAGCTGAATACTCAATGGAACTTGCTCAAGATTTAAGAGCTATTCATGGATTAGATGCTGAGACAGAATTAGCTAATATTCTTTCAACTGAGATTCTTGCTGAAATTAACAGAGAGATTATCAGAACAATTAACATTGTTGCAAAACAAGGTGCTCAAGTAGATACCACAGCTGCTGGTACTTTTGACCTTGATACCGATTCAAACGGTAGATGGAGCGTTGAGAAGTTTAAAGGTCTCATGTTCCAAATCGAAAGAGATGCTAACCAAATCGCAAAAGACACAAGAAGAGGAAAGGGTAATGTCCTTATTACATCTTCAGACGTAGCTTCTGCATTACAAATGGCTGGCGTTCTTGACTATGCACCTGCATTAAACTCTAATAATTTACAAGTAGATGATACTGGTAATACATTTGCTGGAGTATTAAATGGCAGATACAGAGTATACATAGACCCATATACAACTGGAAACTACTATGTCTTAGGATATAAAGGTTCTAGTGCATTTGATGCTGGTATATTCTATTGCCCTTACGTTCCACTACAAATGGTTAGAGCAGTTGGTGAGAACACTTTCCAACCTAAAATTGGTTTCAAGACTAGGTATGGAGTTGTTGCTAACCCATTTGCTGAAGGCACAGCCTACGGTAACGGTGCATTAACAAAAGATTCTAATGTATATTACAGAAGAGTACTTGTTAACAACATAATGTAATCTAATTACAAAGTATGTTAAAGGGAGCTTTACGCTCCCTTTTTTTTGTACAAAAAAAGACCCCCTAATCTCATTGGCAAATTATCTGCTTGGAAAAGGGGGTCGAGGGTTTAGCTAGATTAGCTAGCTGCTGCTAATGCTTGGTAACCTGCAGCTACTACCGCTCTTGACGGTGTACCAACTCTGTAGAAAGTTTTAGTTCTTCCATTAGAGTCTGTACGTGTATTTGCATACACAGCAATCCCAGCTTTGTGTCTTAGTTCAGACACTCTAGCTTTGATTGATGCTGGAGTGGTATTAAAGTAATTAGCCATCTGTGCAGCTGTATACTCATTACCTTCAGTTACTAAAGCATTAAATACTTTATCAAATAATGACATAAACGTCTCCATTTCATTAATCGAAGGGCACCCGTTGCCCTAAGTTTTATAATTATATGAACTATTGACCCCAAAGTCAACTATTATTTTAAAAAAAACAGTTGATTTATTTCCTTTTGAGTATACAATATAGATATAACTAGGAGAAACTATATGTTAAATTTAGAAAATAACTTAAAGAAAATAAACGAAGCTACTGGTTTAGAAGCTAAGAAAGAAGCTATGGTTGAGATGATTAATGATTCTCATGCTAAAGCTATAACTAAACAGAAAGCTTTAGCTCAAGTAGAGTATATCAATAATGAGAATAAGCTACTTAGCTTCGCCTACAACTATGCTATGTCAGGTGAAGGATTAAAAGTTGTCTAGAAAAGTAAAGAAGCCAGAACTCGGTGATCGAATAGAGCACCGAGAGCCTGCTTTTAATAGAACGCATGAAGGTGTTGTTATTGAAATGTTAGCTGAGCAGTTTGTATATAAAACTGATGAAGGGCATGAACGCTTTTGCTTGTTTAGAGAACTTTGGACTAAAGTAAGCTAAATATATGCATGGCTATATTAACTCAGCAACCTGATAACTTAAACTTTTTATCACCGTTAAAGTTTACCTTTACTGTTGATAAGATGCCTCATGTTAACTTTTTCGTACAGTCAGTACTACTACCAGCGGTAGCTATGGGTAACGTAGATGTACCTACACCGTTTGTAAAGATACCCAATCCAGGTACTCATATTGACTATACTGAATTTCAGGTTGGTTTTAGAGTTGATGAGCAAATGCAGTCCTATTTAGAGCTGTATGATTGGATTAAAGCTATAGGTTTTCCAGAAAGTTTTACTCAATATAAAGAGGTAGCTGATAAAGATCCTAGACGTAATCCAATACAAACTATTCAAAAGACTGATTCAATAGTGAGTGATGGTACACTCCTCATTCACAATAGCAATGCTCAACCGAATTTAGAAGTTAAATTTATTGGTTTATATCCATCAACTATATCAGAACTTGCGTTTGATTTAAGAGGTGGAGATGTAAATTATGTTGAGTGTATTGCATCGTTTAGATATGAGAGATTTGATCTAAAAGTAATTACCTAAAACAGTTGCACTAGCGTTAGTTAGGCATTATAATAATCTATGTGATTGGGTAGGGATACTATATAATATGACCTTAGAAGATATATTCGAATTATGGAGTAAAGATTGCGATATCGATCGTACTGAGTTAGGTGAAGAAAGCCTAAAGATAGCTCAGCTTCATGCTAAGTATTTTAAGATATTTAGTACTGAAAGATTATCGTTACGTAAGCTTCAAAGTGACCTTAAAGTTCTTAAAAAATACAAATATGAATGGTTCGCTGGTTCATTAGACTATGATGATATGAATGAACTAGGATGGGAACCTAACCCTCTTAAAATATTGAGAGCTGATATACCTCAGTATATAGACGCTGATAAAGATATAATAGAGCTTACTCTTAAAATATCTTATCAAAATGAAAAAGTAGACTTCCTTGAACAAGCAATAAGATCTCTTAACTCTAGAGGCTTTAATATCAAGTCAGCTGTTGAATGGGAGAAATTTAAAGTAGGAATATAATATGCCATATGTAGAAAAAGCAGGTGTAAAAACTATTAAAGAACAGATTGATCAATGGGAAGGTGTTATGCATGATCCTAATATAGATGGCTTTAATGGTTATTATTGTAAGCAAAAACTATACTCTGTACTTTGGTACGTTCAAGAAGCTATCAAAGGTGCACCAGAGTATTCAGGAGAAGAGGAGTTCCTTTCAAAAAAACAGCCCCTATGAAAAAAGCTTTAGTAGTAGGCTACGGGTTCGTCGGCAAGGCGACTTATGCCTTTTTAGAATCGTTTGACGATATCGAAATATTTATTCATGATCCTTATCTAGAATATCCTAGTATTGTAGATGAAGAAGAAGAGTTCGATTTCGTATTTTTATGTTTACCAACAGATCTAAAGAATGGAGCTTTAGATATATCTACTCTTAAAAAGATGTATGGCAAATGGAAAGGTGAACAGATAATTAGATCAACTATAGGACCAGACCAAGTTAATGAGTTTGATGATCCTACTATGTACCCTGAGTTCTTAAGAGAAGTAGGTTGGGAGCAAGATGTTAAACAACCTCAAGTAGAACATGTACTAGGATATAATCTAGCTAGCAAGCTTGCATACTTCCTTCAAGAGAATGATATTGAAGCTACTTTAGTATCTCCTGAAGAAGCTGCAATGTTTAAGATAAGTAGAAACGCTTTCTTAAGTATGAAAGTAATGTATGCTAATATACTAAATAAAAAATGTAAGCAATATGATGTAAGTTATAAGAAAGTAAAAAGCTTACTTCAAAGAAACTTAGATCCAACTACTCATTTCGATGTGCCAGGACCTGACGGTCAATTTGGATTCGGAGGTAAATGCTTACCAAAAGATACAACACACTTTAAGAACTTAGATGAAGATCCAATGTTCACTACAATATTAGACTTAAATAAAGTAATAAGATGACTATAGGGTTTACTTGTTCAGCATTTGATTTATTACATGCAGGTCATGTCGCGATGCTTCGCGAAGCAAAAAGCCAATGTGATTATCTTATATGTGGTTTACAAGTAGACCCATCTTTAGATAGAAAAGAAAAGAATAGTCCAATACAAACTATAGTAGAAAGATATACTCAGCTACAAGCTATACATTATGTAGATGAAATAATTCCTTATATTACAGAATCAGATTTAGAAGATATTTTAAATATGTTACCTATCAATGTTCGCATCTTAGGAGATGAGTATAGAAATAAAGAGTTTACTGGTAAAGGTATTTGCCAGAAGCGAGGAATTAAGCTATACTTTAATAGTAGAGATCATAATTTTTCTACAACAAACTTAAGAAAGAAAGTATATGACAGAGAAGATATACGTAGAGAAGTATAACGACGTATATGTAAAAGCATTTTGTGAGCCTGGAGTTGCTTATGAACTTCAGGATTACTTTACGTTTACTGTCCCAGGAGCAAAGTTTATGCCTCAAGTAAGGAATAAATTTTGGGATGGTAAGATACGTTTATTCAATCCAGCTACTCAATTAATCTATAGTGGCCTGGTTCCCTATATTAGAAAGTTCGCATTCGATAGAGAATATGAAGTAGATGTTGATGATGACTTACATGATACTTCTTATTCGTTAAAAGAAGCATACGATTATTGTAAAGCAGCTTCTAATTTAGAACCAAGAGACTATCAAGTAGAAGCTTTTGCTCATGCAATGAGATCTAAAAGAGCCTTACTATTATCACCTACCGCTTCAGGTAAATCGCTAATCATTTATATGATAGCTAAGAAGATGATAGAAGAAGGTAATAAGATATTAGTTATTGTACCTACTACATCTCTAGTTTATCAGATGAAGTCTGACTATGAGTCTTATGGTTATAAAGGTAATGTAAGAGTTATAGATGGAACTCAAGATAAGAGCTGGAGAAATAGTATACCAGAAGCTATAGTTGTCTCGACTTGGCAGTCGATATATAAAATGCCTAAGCCTTGGTTTAATCAGTTTAAATGTGTAATGGGTGACGAAGCTCATCACTTTAAGTCTAAGTCATTAACTTCTATTATGACTAAATTAGAAAACTGTGAATATAGATTTGGCTTTACTGGAACGCTAGATGATACTCAAACTCATAAGTTAGTATTAGAAGGCTTATTTGGTGCAGTTAAGAAAGTAACTACTTCTGCTGAACTAATGAAAGAAGGTACTCTTGCAGAGTTAAAAATAAAATGCTTACAATTAGCTCATCCTCAAGAATATTGTCAGCAGTTAAAGAAAGCAGACTATAGGACAGAAATAGATCATATAGTACAATACGCTCCTAGAAATAAATTTATAGAAAACTTAGCCCTATCGCTAAAAGGAAATACACTTATTTTATACCAATTAGTTGAAAAGCACGGCAAAGTATTATATAATAATATATTATCAGAAAGCAATAAGCAGGTCTATGATAGAAAGCTTTTCTTTGTTTCTGGTGAAGTTAACGCTCAAGTAAGAGAAGATATTAGAAGTATCGTTGAAGGCGAAGAAGATGCGATTATAGTTGCATCTTACGGAACGTTTTCTACTGGTATTAATATAAGGAACCTAAATAATATTATATTTGCTTCTCCGTCTAAGTCTAAGATAAGAGTATTACAATCAATAGGTAGAGGATTAAGAACATCTGATACTAAGTCTGAATGTACTTTATTTGATATTGCTGACGATCTAGCATGGGGAGCTAAAAAGAACTATACTCTTCAGCATTTTGCTGAAAGAATTAAATTTTATAATAATGAGAAATTTAATTATAAAATTTATCAAGTCAAATTATAAATGTTTAACTTTATAAAGCTAATAAACAACACGATAATAATAGGTCAAATTACTCATGAAGATGAAGTATCGCTTGTTATTGAGAATGCAGTTGAGATAGGTGTAAAGCCTCATATTAGCGCAGCAGAACAGCATTATCATATTAAAGGAATGTATTCACCTTTTTCTTCTTCTACTCCTATATTAACAGAAATATATAAAGAGCACGTTTTAAGTACGCATGACGACTTAGATGTTTTCTTAGAGAAACAATATATGCAATATATAACAGATTGGTTTAATGCTAGAGATAATAGAAAAAATATTAAGTCAAGTTTAGAAGAAGTCAAACAAGAAGATGTAGATTTGCTTGAAGCATTACTACAACGTCAGGCGATAGCAAATAATGAGATACACTAAATGGGTAAGCACTACGTTGACAACAAACAGTTGTACCAAGTCCTATTGGACTATAAATTCGCCCGCTTAGAAGCGGAAAAAAAGAAAAAGACACCACCACCTATTCCTGAATATGTTGGTGAATGTTTATTACAGATAGCTAATAGACTATCCTATAAACCTAACTTTGCTAACTATATGTTTAGAGAAGAGATGGTAGGTGATGGAATAGAAAATTGTATAAACTATCTTAATAATTTCGATCCTGAAAAGAGTAAAAATCCTTTTGCTTATTTCACTCAAATAATATACTATGCTTTTCTTAGAAGAATAGATAGAGAAAAGCGACAGTTATATATCAAACATAAGACACTAGAGAATCATATGATCATGGACGAGATGGCTGATCATCATGATAATGCTTCTGGTACAGGAGCAGTTAAAGTTAATCTTGAGACAGACTATATGAAATCTTTTGTGCAAAACTTCGAAGAAAAAATCGATAAGAGAAAACAAAGACGAGAAGAAAAGAAAAGACAGAAAGGTCTAGACAAGTTTATAGAGAATGAGTAAAATTGCTTTAATAACTGACACCCACTTTGGTGTCAGGAATGATAATCAACGTGTGACTGACTTCCAAGAAAAGTTCTATAAGGAAGTTTTCTTTCCCTACTTAGATGAACATAAGATAACTACAGTAGCCCATCTTGGTGATACGTTTGATAGAAGAAAGTTTATTAACTTTAGAACGCTTGATAGATCTAAAGAGATGTTCTTTCAACCTTTATATGATAGGCATATAAACTTTCACGTACTAGTAGGTAATCATGATGCTTACTTTAAGAATACTATAGAAATAAATTCAGTAGATTTACTTACTAAAGAGTTTGTAAATATAACAGCTTACTCTAAGCCTACAGAATGGAATGGTATATTAATGCTTCCATGGATCTGTGATGAGAATAGAGAAGAGTGCTTTAAGTTAGTAGAAGAAACTAAATGTCAAGTACTATTTGGTCATCTAGAGCTTCAAGGTTATCAGATGTATAAAGGTCAAGCTATGTATCATGGAATGAAAGATGATTGGCTACAGAAGTTTGATCTTGTTTGTACTGGTCATTATCATACTAGATCTACTCAAGGTAACGTTAACTATCTTGGTACTCCTTATGAGATGACTTGGTCAGATGCAGAAGACCCGAAAGGGTTTCATATCTATGATACTGATACTAGGGAATTAGAATTTATAGAGAACCCTAATACTATGTTTAAAAAGATATGGTATAATGACGAAGATGCTATAGTTACCGATATCATTGATCAAGATCTAGATCAATATCAAAATACCTTTATAAAAGTTATAGTAAAAAATAAAACTAATCCTTATTGGTTCGATATGTTTATTGAACGACTTGAGCGTAAAGAACCTATACATCTACAAATAGTAGAAGATCATCTTAACTTAGATTTAGAAGATGAAGATGATATACTAGATGAAGCAGAAGATACTCTTACCATACTTAATAAGTATATTGAAAGTATGGAGCTAGTAGCTAATAAAGAAGAAGTATCTAAAGTAATTAATGATTTATATTCTGAGGCATTAACAATTGATTAAGTTTAAAACTCTTAAGTGGAAGAATTTTTTATCTACTGGAAACGCATATACTGAAATAGAGTTAGATAGAAATCCTTCTACGTTAGTAATAGGTGATAATGGAGCTGGTAAGTCTACTTTCTTAGACGCTCTATCATTTGCATTGTATGGAAAACCTTTTAGAAAAGTATCTAAAGGTCAATTAATTAACTCTATCAATAAAAAAGATATGAGAGTTGAATTAATATTTAAGAAAGGTAAGCATACTTATAAAATAATAAGAGGCTCTAAACCTAATATATTTGAAATATGGCAGAATGGTAAGATGATGAACCAAGATGCTAATGCAAGAGATTATCAAGAGCATTTAGAAAAGCATATATTGAAGCTAACTCATAAGGCTTTCAGCCAAGTAGTAGTATTAGGTTCTACTTCTTTCATACCTTTCATGCAGCTTAACTCTATGAATAGAAGAGAAGTTATAGAAGACTTATTAGACTTACAGATATTTTCTGTAATGAAAACTCTACTAAAAGAGAAAGTAAATGCTAATGCTAAAGAGCTTAGCGATATAGAACATAACTTACATCTATTAGAAGAGAAGATAAATTTAACTCAAGAGCACCTTAATCAGCTTGAAGCTGACAATAAAGAAAGGATAGCTAATAACTTATCTATTGTTACTAAAAATAACGCGGAGATCAAAGCTCTCCAAGGGACAATAAGTGTTTCTAACGATGATCTCGATAGTCTAGGTAAAGCTATAAATGATAATAAAACCGTTAAATCTAGATATGAAAAACTAAAAGAACTAAGAATTAAACTAAACGGAAAGATACTAGATCTACAAACTCAATTAGATTTTTATGAAAGCAACGAAGAGTGTCCTGTATGTCATCAAGATATAGACTCTGAGTTTAAAGAACAGACTGTATGTAATCATAACGAAAAGATAGTAGAGTTAAATGATGGTATTGAGAAGCTACAAGATGAACTTAATCAAGCTGAGAAACGTTTAGAAGAAATAGCTGAGATACAGCAAAAGATTATTACAGTGCAGAATGATATACAACAGAATCAGTTTGCTGTTAGTACATTGTCTGATGCTAATAATAAGTTATTAGAAGAGAATAACTCTTTAAATGACTCAAAAGGTTCTAGATTAAAAGAACAAAAACGATTAGATAAGTTTACTAATGATTTAGAAACTACGAATAGAAGTAAAGTAGTAGCAGTAAACGATAAGAATACTTTATCAGTTGCCTCTACTATATTAATGGATACAGGTATAAAGTCTAAAATTATAAAGCAGTATGTACCCATAATGAATAAACTAATTAATAAGTATCTTGCTGCTATGGACTTCTTTGTACAGTTTGAGTTAGATGAGAACTTTACAGAAACTATTAGATCTAGATTTAGAGATGACTTTAGCTACGCTTCTTTCTCTGAAGGAGAAAAAATGAGAATAGATCTAGCGTTACTATTTACTTGGAGAAGTATATCCAAGATTAGAAACTCTGCTTCGACTAACTTACTAATAATGGATGAAGTATTTGATTCGTCTCTTGACTCAGCTGGTACTGATGAGTTCTTAAAAATACTAAGAGAGTTGACTTCCGATACTAATGTCTATATAATAAGTCATAAAGGTGATACTCTCATCGATAAGTTTCATAATGTAATAAAATTTGAGAAGGTTAAATCTTTCTCTAGAATGGCCAGTTAATGAAAAGAGTAATTCCAATAGGTGATAATAATGATATGCTAAGGCAGAAAATGCCTGAGTTTAATTTTGCTGATCCAATAATGGATGCAACAGATCTAAATAAGACGCTTATCAATACTATGAAAGATGAAAAAGGAGTTGGTCTTGCTGCTAATCAATTAGGTATAGCTACAAGAGCTTTTGCTATTCATACTGAACCACCTGAGGTTCTTTTTAACCCTGTTATTACATTTGCTAGTGATGAAGAAGTATTAATGGATGAAGGTTGCTTATCGTATCCAGGTGTATATGTAAAAATAAAAAGACCGAAAGATATTAGAGTAAGATATAAAAACTTACATGGTACAATATGCACAAAAAGATATTCTGGACTTGCAGCCAGATGCGTTCAACACGAGATAGATCATTTAGATGGAATAGAATATTTTAAAAGAGCACACCCTATTCATCAAGAAAGGTTCAAAAAGAAATGGACTAAAATGACTAGATTACTCAAGAAGGCAGCTAAGTTAGCTAAATAATACCAACGTGCCCTTCCACGTTAAAAAAATAACTAGGAGCAGATATGGATCTCAATTCCGAGATAAACTTAAAGTTAATATATGGAACCGAAACTGGCTTTACTAAAGCTATTGGTGAAGATATAATAACTCATTTCAAACCTAAAACTCATTCCCTAGTAAAAGTAGATGAAGCTGGTCCAGAAGATTGGAGAGCTGATTTGCTTATACTTGGAACTCCTACTTGGTGTGAGCCAAGATTAGATACTTATGGCGAATATTCTGATGATTGGAACGAATCTTATGAAAGATTTAGTAAGATAGATTTTACCGATCAAACTGTAGCTCTATATGGGTTAGGTGATCAAGTAGGTTATGGTGATAATTTTGTAGATGGTTTAGGTATGTTAGCGGAAGTTGTTTTAAAAAATGGTGGAAGGTTAATAGGTTTAACCTCAACAGAAGGATATAAGTTTGAGAAGTCTACTGGACTTAAAGATGAAAATACCTTTTATGGTTTACCTATAGACGAAGATAACGAACCTACTCATTCACCGTTAAGAATAATGGCATGGGTAAAGCAACTTAAAGAGGAAATATGAGCGAGATGACATATGCTTATTCTGAGATATTTGACTCTATTCAAGGAGAAGGTCACTATACTGGACGACCTACTGCGTGGTTAAGATTCTTTTTATGTAACTTGCAGTGCAATGGATTTGGTCAAGACGATCCTACCGACCCTTCTACTTATAAACTTCCTTATAAAGACTTTGATCTTATAGAAGTTAATCGTATGGAAGAACTACCTGTATGGGAATACGGATGTGATAGTTCTTATTCATGGTCTAAGAAGTTTAAACACTTACAGCATAAAGGTACAGCAGAGCAAATAGCTAATAGAGTAAGAAAAGAATTTACTAATAAATGGAATAAAGGCGCCTGGGGTGATAGACATATGTGCTTTACTGGTGGTGAACCTTTAATGAAGCATGCGCAGATATGTAGCATGAATATGATGAAGTATTGGATAGAAGAAAGAGACTATCCTAGATATGTAACTTATGAGACTAATGGTACTCAAACTCTAAGACCAGAGTTTATTGAGTTCTGGCAAGAGTATAGAGATGTATGGGG
>TARA_R100000231_G_scaffold45307_6_pt1 | contig 26526 bp, 45 predicted proteins | sample TARA_R100000231 | Tara Oceans TARA_R100000231 (sample SAMEA2620565) | marine metagenome | biome: marine biome (ENVO:00000447); feature: surface water layer (ENVO:00002042); material: "saline water (ENVO:00002010), including plankton (ENVO:xxxxxxxx)" | depth 5 m | reverse complement strand
CGTACCGTACCCCGCTCTCACAACGGTACTTCGTATGTTGAAGACAAAGCGTGGGCTTGGTTTTCACTTTGGGGCGGCAACCTGTTCGGTGGCGCTACAAACGCCCTTGACGGAAAGGTGGGTGACAGCGCCTACCAAAGCGGCTCAAACATCGCTTACAACAACAACTACTTTTGGTACGGTTCCCACTCACTGTCTAACGCACTACAAGTAGTACACATACCGAGGGCCATGCCAAAGACCACACAAAGAACTGCCACTGGGTTAAACACAAACGGCGATGGGCACCTTCGTGTCGCCATTGACATTGATGACACGGAGGCTTTTCAGGATGCTGAGAATGCTCGCTTCCACATCTATTTGCTGGATTATGAATTTGACCCTGCTACCGGCATGACTGCCACCCGCAAGAGCCACACAAGAACCTTAGTGGATTCCAACGGCTACTACAACCTCGCTATCCCCTCCACCTACTGGGCAGACCAAACAGGGTCCGAGCGCATCGTCGTTTCAGTCAACTACGAGTACCTCGTATCGTTGCTTGAAAACCGCTGTGGGTCCAGCAACAGGCATAAGAACGCTCACGACTGGGCCTTCACATACTCCGCAGGCCACAACACCGATAGCATTTTTCCTCTCGGCGTTCGCAAGTGGGGTACAGCAGACTACTGGAACTTGCGTAGCGAGTGGTATGCCCCTCGCCTTCACATCGTGGACGACATCAATTTTGTTCCTGCTACTGGGCTGACCTACACTGATAGCACACTTGAGTTATCCTCTCAAGCCATGCAGGTTCGTAATGTCTCTTGGAGCATTGATGGGCAAAATCGTGAAGACTTGTCCTTGACACTTGAAAGGGATATGACCCGTGCCCATCGTGGCGGCTTCGCTCAATATGTCATCCCCAAGACGCCTAACAAGGGGCAAAAGCAGTCGGGTAGTGGAGGAGGTGGAGGAAACCTCGCACAAGTAGGTGGGGGTGGGCGTAGCGGGATGCCTGACGCTGGCAAATACGCCGGCTATGGAGACTGGGGTGACCAAGCGGCGGGGACACCGGGGAACTCAAAAACAACGCCACTACAATTTTCTAACCGCAAGCCCGGCGTACCTGACGGATTCACACCGAATGAAGACTCGCAATTCAACATCGGTATAAGCAACATGGCAAGCAACCTGACTAACCAAATGAAGGGCGTTATGGAGTTCAACAACGACAGCGTGACCGGCGGCTCATTCGCCGTCCTTGGGCAGAAAAAGCCGGCGTCAGCGCCAAGAAACAGGGATGGGGCTTACGGTTTGACCATGAGCCCAGCAGATGGCGACGGTATCACCGACGAGGACGGTATCACTTTTGCTGGTGCGGCAGACGGCACCAACCCGTTCTCAGCCTTTAGCACCAGTGTTCCCATCCCGGCGAATGTGGCCAGCAACCAAGTGCAAATCAGCGGAGTTGCGACGATGAACGCCGCCAGCGGTGACGCTGTGCTGTTCATCAGCGTATCTACACTTGAGAAGGGCGTCATCAACACCAAGGAAGTCACTATTTCGCAGATTGAGAAGGGCAGTGTCAGTCTGTTTAACGACATCGTGGTGGGTGCTACCGACCAAAACAGCACGCTCAAAGTGACAATCGCAAGGCAGGCCGGCACTGGCTCCGACAGCGCCCAATACGCCGCTGTCACGATTCACAACTTGCAGGTCGGCTTTGACACTCGCTCGGTTAGCGGCGCCAGTCAGTCAAGCAACCTCACTTTTTCGTAGGTTGGTCCGGGTAGCGTTCTCTCAACTTGAGGATGGCTTTTGCTCTTTTGCGTCCGATGCCGTCAATTTCCATGAGTTGCCGTTGGCTGGTTCTTGAGCGCAATATGCGTGGGATTGACCCGAACTCGGTCAGTAGGTCGTGAGCGGCTCTTTCTGACACCCCCTCAACGCTGGACAAAACAGCAACACGAGGGTCAATTTTGCGACTGACTCGCTTCACTCTCTCAACAGGCGGGCTGGTGCTTATGTTGCGTATTCTCATGTTTGTGTGCATAGCCGACAGCCAGTCCACCATTTCGTCCATGCTGTCCAACTCCATGTACTGGATGTCGGGGAACTGGATTGCGAAGGTCTGCTTGAACTTCTTGATGACCGCCTTCATTTTTTTCATCTCTCTTGCGATGGCCTGCCGGTTCCCCCCACGCACATACGGCTTCAACTTGGTGCCGTACACGACAAGCATCGGTCGCTCAAAGTTCTCCTTGAGGTCAAACAACTGACCTACAATCGTGCGACTGCGGCCATGACCGAGAATAGAGTGGTACAGGTCGTTGATTTCTTTAGCCTCAATCCCAATTTCACCTATGATGTAGTCTGCCGATACCAGCCTCTTGATGTGGACATGGTCAGGCATAGCCACCATCAATTTGTGTTTCAGGAGGTCATTCTCCCGGTCATCAACTACCAGCATATTTCAACGATTGTTCGCATTCTTTATGAGACTCACCACATTTCAATCAATGTCTTGCCGTCAAAGCCTCGCTTTATGTGGATAGCGGCGGCAGGGAACCCGAAGGGGAACCCGCACTTGCTCGCTCCAATGATTCGCATTGACACAATGCCTCCGTAGTCCATCACCATGTTGATGCGCCGCAGACTTGACACCAACTTGGCTAACGGGATGAGGAAGCAGACATTTTGTGACACGGTCAAAGCGTGCTTGAGAAAGTCCTCAAAAATGCTGTACGGGGGGTTGGTGATAATCCAATCCACAGGTATATTCCAGTCAAAGAAGTCACGGCCTTCGGTGATTTCGCACGACGCTTTCATGCAGTCGGCAGGGTAGTTGTCGTAGAATGCCCCGTCACCTCTGCAAGGGTCAAGCACAGCGGCCCCTGCTGGGATTTCATAGAAGCCAATCATTTCTTTGGCGATATGTTCCGGTGTCATCACCATGTCGTTGGGCTTGAGGTCAGGGGTCGTGTTTTTTGTTCCGCTTCCGAATCCTTCGTGTAGTGTCAATTTATCACCTCGGGTATGGGTGCGCTACCATCGTAGCGCCAGCATTTGCCAGCACACATTCCCCGTGCTATGAACCATGCACAGGAAGGCACACGCTTGTAGCGCATGTTGGTGCGTATGCCTTTGCGGGACTGGGTCGGGTTCCAGTTGCTCCACCCCAGCCCTTTAATGAACTTGAAAATTTCGTCTTCAATTTGCACTCTCTGTTCCTTACTGATTGCGTCCGGGTCAGCAAAGTCTCTGAGGGTGTCGGCCATGTGCTGGACAAGTGCAACACGAACATGGTGATTTGGCTTGTCCTGACGCACCCCATGGGCCAAACACGGCATCAGTGGTACATCCCCAGCAGTGAGCATTTCCTCGTCCAAGGAGATGCGTTCTACGGCTTCGTAATCATCAGGCGTCGGTGCATAATTTTGCACCCAATCCGTGAACTTGAACCCACTATCAACAGGCTTACCACGAAACGGGTCAAGGTGTGCGAACTTACGCACTGGTGATTTGGGGATTGTGTAGTTGCATGGGTCTTTGGCGAACTCTCTTGCGTCAATCACAACAGCCCAGCGGCCACGCTTAGGGTTGTAAGTACACGGTATGCGAGTCATTTTTTCAGGAAACCCCACGCCGTCCAGCGTCACAAGTCCCTTAGCCATGCGTCGCTGATAATGCTCCAAGGGTAGTCGGTACTCTCCTCCAACAACTGGTCTATCAAAAAGTTGGTGGATATGGAACCCACGCCCCGTAGCAACAAGGCGGACATCACCATCCAAACGAGTGATGAGGTCGGCAACATCCCGCTTGACCTGTTCAATGCCTCCTCGTTCTCCTGCGTCAAAGTCCCACCACGCTCTGTCAATCGTTGCATATCGGTAGTCCGGCCGCCCTTCTTCATTCATGCGGGTGAATGAATACAGGCTGGTGTAGCATGATGACAGAGTCCCGAGCCTCTTTTCATAGTTGTCATAGGCGTGTCGGCTTTTGACCAACGCTCTTTTGAGCCCGATTTCCCTTGGAAAGGTGAGAAGGCTCACGCCTTGCCCCTCCACTTCTCGTCACATGCGTGACAAGTGTGGACAACAAGCATTTTTTCATCAGCGCCTTCCTGACCCATAACAAGCATCATGGCGTCGGTGTCAAATTTGTCGCTTCCACACACGGGGCATACGATTTTCATATTCACCACTTCTCCTCGGCAGTATATAACTGTGTAGGGTCGCCATCAATTCCAAGCAGTTGGGATTCGCAAGACAAGTTGAAGTCGCACCATTCTGAACAGAAGTAGTCGTTCCACTTCATGTCCCACAAGTCGTCCATGATACCGTCACAAGTCTTGTTTAAGGATTTGTGCATGGCATTGACAGACCGCTTGCTGACTTTTTCAAGGACGGCCATGCCTTGCGTTGTTCCAAGCCACACTTCCGTGTCTTTTTTGGCATCCAACTCATAATACAGGTCAAGGTTGCTTCCCTCGGGAAACAGATAGTAGAAATACACGGCTTCGTCCATACCGAGCAGGGACAGCATGTAGCGGTAGTAGCACAGTTCTTTGCGAGTCTTGGACAACTTGCCCTTGGTGGCCTTACCTGTTTTCAACTCGGTGATGACGAGGCCGCCGTCGGGGTGGCGGTGGACACCGTCAATTTTGCCGACGAGAATGAAGTTGCGGTCGGGGTGTTTGACAGCGTGCTTGATTTCAAATTCTACGGGCTCAAAGTGCTCCGGCCCCCAGCGTCGTAGGCGTTCTTGTTCCAACTCACACAGTGCCTCAACAGACCCGGTGTAGATTGCCTGTTGCTCGTGATTCCATTCAGTGTGAGGTTGATGGTCAGTCCCGTCCTCCCAGTCCTTCTGCATCAAATCTGAGAAATTCTTCCCGTATTGCGGCCAAAGACCGTAGAGGTTCTCAAGGGCTCGGTGGACTCCAAGACCATGGCGCATAAAGTGATTCTGCGGCGTGCGGATTTGGGCCACATTTGACCACCAATACCTGCGAGGGCAGGAATTGTAAGACATGAACTGGGATTTAGACAGACGGACTGGCCAGTTGTTGTTCCGAGCCTTGATTGGGTTTGAATGCCCGTGTTGTGGGCCGTGTATTTCAAACCATTCACGAGAGTACTTCGTCGGTTGACTCATCAGCCACAGCCTCCACTTCCTTGTCAAGGGCTTTCTTACCCTTACGCTTCTTGGTGGGGGATGGGTTGGTCGGCAACACGATTTCGTACAGTTCTCGGTCAGCGTCAGCGCCGACGAAGGCGTATCGGTCAAGACCGAGCCGCTTCACATCCTGCCTGCTACCGTTTTCTGCAACATACACATTTCGTGAGCCGTACTCAGCAAGTGCTTCTGCGACCAATTTTTCGTCGCTGTTCAACAAAAGTACACGAACCATATTATATCCACTCCCCGTTTGTCTTAAAATCATTCCTCTTCAAATTCGGGCAAATCCTCTGCTATGTCAGATTTGCAGTGAGGACAATGTGTCGGCGGGTCAATGCCCTCCAACTTTGGATAACTAAGGTCAGAACCGCAAGAGCCGCAACGGAACGGCTCTATCAAGTCCATGTGCTTAAGAAGCCCTGATAGCACACCCATGATTTGCCCCATATCGGATGACATGGCGCTTGCGAGGTTGTTTAGTGCAGAGCCCAGCCCTACCACTGTATCTGTCAGTTCTTGACCAGTCATTTTTCTTGGCTTCTTCACCATGCTAACACATACCCCTCGCCAGTATTTAAAGCCATTGGACTGTACCCAACCCTCTCTGAGCGTTCCATAGCGGCTGGGTGTCCCAATCTACCAAATCGTAGATGTCGCAAGCCTTCTTCACGATGTACTTCTCAGACAGTGCGTCCCAATCCACTTCGGCAACACCATTTAAAGAACTCAAATTATCAAAGGCCATGAACTGACCCTTGGTGTTCACAGCAGTCAAGAAGGATTCGTCAACGGCATAGTTGACACCCATGACCCGGCGAGCCCAGTCTGCGCCAGCCGAGGCACCGCTCAACACTTTGTACTGGGACAGAGGACGCTTCAACTTGCCCTTTTCCAGCAAGTCCTCCCCCATCTCACCAGCACGAGCCTTGGTGATGAGAGAGCGTAGCACCTCGTCCACCTTCTCTTGCTCATCACCGTCAAGAATCCCACGCAGAATGGCGTCCATGGTGGACTTCATCGCCTTCGGCATCCTCGCCTGCTTCAACTCCAAGCCCTTGTAGTAGTACTCGGGCTCGTGATACTTGCCCTCAGTCCATGTGACCTTGCCGGCGTAGCGGTTCTTAGCCTTGAGAATCATGGACTCGCACCACTTCTCAAATTCTGTTTCAATCGGGGCCATGGCCTCGTTGATTCTGTGCATCAGTTCCACGCCTTCTTCGGGCGTAGGTACCTCGCAGAAAATAGAATCAGTATGTCCGTATCGGACAGGGTAGCCTCTTTCGTTGCACTCGTCCCGCAGACGGAACAAGGTTTGTCGGCTGGTGTAGGTGATAGCGGCGGCGATGTCGGGGTGGTACATACCGTACTTTGAATCACCCGATATGCCGTAGAGTGATGCGACCATGGACTTTGTAGCGAACTGGCTTCCGTCCCATTTTTTGTAGGCCACTTCGTCCCCGTCGGCGAGAGCCTGCTTCATCAGCGCCTTGTACTCCACACGCTTGACTGACAATTTGTCCATGATGCGTCCGAGCAAGCCCTCTTTGTCTTTGGAGAACTTGACGCCGTTACCACAATCAACCCCGCTGTCTGACAGCGTGTCCCATGAAATGTTATGCAACTTGACATTGGAGTGGTACATCTGCTTGATGTCCATGATGGCCATGTTCTTGTACACGCCCGGTGTTGGGTCTTGTACATCAGCACCCTCGTAATCAACCTTAGCGAACTGCGGCGAGTCAGGGATGCGACCTACGAACTCTTCGTCTTGGATGAAGAGACTTGATGCCATGGCAGTGACCATCGGTGTAGTAGCCAAATCGCACTGCACGAGGTGTTGCATTGAGGTGAAATAACCACTTGCGTTAACCGCTTCATCAAGCCGTGGTAAGAGCCGGACATCCTGCCGGTTGTAGTCCACATAGGTGCCGATGTCAGAGTAGTAGGTGTCGTGCCCGTCTTCCAACTCAACCTTACGCTCGCCGAGGACGAACTCGGCTATTTCGTCCAACTTCTGCCCGGCCAACTGACCATTCTTGATAGTCCACAACTTCTTGAAGGCAACCATAAGGTCAAAGCATAGCCGCCCAGTGATGGGCTGTGCCCACCGTTTTTCAGTCCAGTTGTACTTGAACTCGTGCCGCTTGAAAGGGGACAGAGATTTGGGGTCAAGCCCACAGGCTCTCATGCGTGTGCAGATTTGGTAGATGTCGGCATCCACCACATACCAACCGGCTATCATGTCGGGGTCTTGCTTCCTCATGTGTGCGGCAAAGTCAGCCAGCAGTTGCCGCTCGTTGGCGAACGCTTTTGCAGGTGTGTCAAAAATGACAGACTTTTTGCCCTCGGGGTGCTTCTTACAGGGCAGTTCCCTGACCAATCCCGGCTCAACCTCGGGATGGCACAGCCAAGTGTACATTCTGCCTGTGTAGGAGTCCTGTACGGTCAGCATCGTTATTTCGCCGCTCTCAGTCTTCCATTCCCCATCCAAATACCACACTCGGTGCTGGTAGTTGGGATATGGTTCTGCACCATTCTTGAGCCTGTCATTCAACACCTGATTGGTGAACGGGATTGCCCCCTCCCAAGTGTTGTAATTCTTGACCCAAACAGAGCGGTCATACTGGGTGCGAAACGACACCTTGTGTAGCGGTGTACCGTACGCACCTTCGTAGCCGTCTTCAACACCCGCCAAGCCGTATAAGTCAGATACACTGGCCACGAAGCAGTAAGGGTACTGCTCAATGACTTCTTGAATCCTCTCAAGCGTCTCAGGGTCACGCCTACGAATTGTGATTTTTCTACCGCCGGTCTGCGCCACTATCATAAAGGTATGTTGTCAACGCCACTTTATAGGCGTTTCTGTCCTCGCTTGCGAGTCTCAATGCCGTGCTTTTTCAGCCAGTGGTAGATTGTCATGGGCGTGACACCGCACATTTCGCCTATTTCGGACATGGTTCTGAGGTGATGCGTGTACTGAATGTCTAACCAGTCATGGTCCCGGTAGTCTTGATTCGGCGGTTTTTGTATCGCTAAGGCAAGTACGGTGCCTTTTCCGCAGTGTTCGCATTCAACAACGGTAGTCAAGGTATCAATCACCCTCGTGATGTTCGGGAGCGTGAAGTTGCTCATTTGTTCGCAGTATTGACATTTGTACAGCATCAGTACAACCTCCTGTAATGTGCGTAGCCACCTATGATATTTTTCTCAAGTATGCCCCACCTTGAGTACAGGGACATGAAGTAGCCCAACCTCTGCCTACTAAGGTTCATGGAGTTGTGCCCACTTTTAGCGTCCTTGTCAATCAGCATTTCGCATATTGTTTGGGTAGGGTAGTCCACACCTACTTCCATTTCGTAGAAGATGCAACACAGGGTCATGGCACGAATCCTCTTCATACCTCGCTTGCCCTTCTGCACCCAATCTACACGGTCGTAGTGCTGAACGGCCTCGTAGGACTCTTTTTTGCCCCAGTTAGGGATTGTGAATTTAAACACTCAGAACACCTGCCTGAAACACAAAGTCGCCGTTGCCGAAGGTGATGATGAGGCGTATGCCCTGATTGAACTCGGTGAAGTCCAAGAATGACAACTTGGCTTCGCCGGTGTAGTGCTTGAATATATTCTCTAAACCACCCTCAAACACCACTTCAAAGTCCTCACCCACATAGTCGTTAACCAAGGTAGTGGTAGTCATGCCCTTGAATACATCCCCGACAGAGACGGTTAGGCTTCCACCCTCGCTGGTGAATTTGTACCGATTCAACTTCTGACCGTTGATGGCATCACAGCGGAGAGCGTCGTAGATGTCGGAGCAAGGCAACGAAAACACTGCAAACGGCGACACGGTGCCCCCGTCTTGCAGGTGATAAACATTGTCTTTGATTTGCTTTACCCGCTCAAACGCTCGGTTGTTGGCTTCTTTGAGGTTGTGCCCGCTGTTGGCGTAGGACTTGGCCTCAAAGCCGCCGGTCAGCGTCGTCTGTTTGCTCTTGGACTTGATGCGGACTTTGCCATCCTCATGTACCAGCGACACCATGTCGCCGTGATACTTCAAGACGCCGAGCATACGCTCAATGTCGGGGACTGGGATGATAGTAGCCTCGTCTGCCCCCTTCTCCTGATTGAAGGAAAAGCGTGACAGGCTGGTCTTGCCATCCTTAACAATGTTGGCAGTGAACACCAAATCATTGTCGTAGTGTAGCACGGTAGATGCAACTTGCGGCTGTGATTTACCGTTGATGGTCTGCTCACGCCGAGTGACATTGAGCAAGGCTTCCAACGATTTTCTTTTGACCCTCACCTGAAACCCCCCAAATAGTGGACAAGGTTTGCGGCAGGTGCCTCGTGCAACTCTTGTAGTTCTCTAACGGCGGCCCACACCTTGACGAAGGGTGGGATGTCGTCAATAACAGTCTCAAGGTCAGCAATTCTTTGACGCAATTTTTTGATTTCGTCCTGTGTTTCGTCTGTCATTCCTCTTCACTCCTTTCGTAGTCGGCTTCCCGCTTGAACCCAAGTCGTGCCCATAGAGCACGGCCCAGTGCAGAACCCCTACTCAATCAGTCCCACCTCAACGGTAGTCCGTTCCAAGCAACATCTCCGCTCTTGACAGATAGCAGGTCGTAGGTCTTGCCGAGGTGTTCCATGTTGCGCCCCTTCATTTCGTTGATGACGGCACGAATCACGAAGTCATTCTCACCCAACGATTTGTCGGCCTCAACACCAGCGGCTTTGTCGCCCTTCTTGGTGTAGCGGGTAAGGAAAATCTGCTGGCTCACGAAACGCTGTGTACCGTCCACCCAGTCCACAATTTCGCCAACCTTCATCATGGCCTTGGTTCCGTTGCCGATGTCCATGAATTGCTTCTTGTCCTTGAGGTGGAAGGTGAAGAAAATGTAGGGGACAGGGAGCGCAGTCAGGCGGTTGAGAACGCCCTTGAACACACGGTTGCGCTCACGCCATTCCTTTTGGTTGAAGTTGTCGCCTTCTTCCTTGATGACACCACGGTTGATGAGCCTCTCGGTCATAACGAACTCGCACCACTTGAGGAAGGTTGAACCGCCGTCCATGATGACAGCGCCGATGTCCTCAGCGTCCTCACCAATCTGTGCAGTGAACCACTCCAACTTCTCAACGACAGCAACCCAATTCGTGGTGTTGTCGTCGTTCCACATAGCCTCGTCCATCTCGTCAATCAACGGGATGACTTGGATGTTCTCGGCGTTCTTCACGCCGGACGACACCAAGTAGTCCACGGTGTTCTGCGCCGAGTTGTCGCAGTCAAGGACGATAATTCGCTTGTCGGTGTGCTTGAGAGCGAGGTCGCAAGCCGTACCAGTCTTGGCGGTGTTTTCCTTGCCCACCAAGGCCATGCGGATAGGTGCGAAGGACTCACGCTTCTTGTTGAACAACTCACGGTAGTACTCCGCACCGTACTTGACGGTGGTTGTAGCCGCTTGCGTGCTGGTCTGCTTCGGTTGAGCCCAAGCCATCAGTCCCACCCCTCAGAGTTCGTCAAGCCTTCGGTGTTCTCCAAGACTGCGCCGCCAAGCGACTCAGCACACCACCAGCCGGTTGTGACAAGGCGTGGCTCATCGTCTCGGCTGATGTACGGCTGACCGACCAACATGACCGTGCTACCCACGGAGAAGTCCACGAGGGACTCATGGGCAGGAGAGACATAGATGTCGGTTGTACCGGCGGTGGACATGATGTCAAGGTCGCCGACTGTGATGATGAAGCCGCCGTTGTCCCGTGGGTCAATGTGAACAACCTCGGTCATCACGGTGCAGAGTGCGTCCCAGCGTTCCTTGTCGCTCAAGGACTCCACATAGGAGCGAATCTGTTGCAGACCTTCTTCAAGGACATGAACGGCGGCCAACTCACCGACGAGGGTGTCGGGTGCGGCGCTGAAAATTTCTTGAAGTGAGTCGTCCTGCGAGAACACGGACACCCCGGCCTTGCCGTATGCAGTATCGCCGTTGCGAGCAGGTCGCATGGCGATGCGCCCAGCAACAAAGGTTGCTGGCTCTGCCTCAGCGAGAGCGCCGTTGAAACGGAAGTTGTACAGGCGGATGTCGTCGGAACCGGCGGCACGGCCCAAGAACATGCACTGCCTGTCCTTCTCCGACTGAGGGCGAGGCTTGCCGTACTTGAAGTTCTTGTCGCCCGATGGGAAGGTGGGGCTGTTCTTGTCCCACACGATGTGGAAGTGTATGCCACTGCCGGCATCGTAGGTGCCTTTCGGCAAAGCCATGAGTTCACTTGTAGCAGTGCCGGACTCAAAGGCTTCGCCACGAGCAAGGCTTGGATTGTACTTCTTGGTGAAGGTACCGTCGTTGTTGTCCTCGTAAATCATCCAATGGCCTTCGTCAACCATTTGCTCAATGATGGAAGAGTCGCCGATAGCGATGGTGCTTGCGGCTTTTTTGTAGGCCAGTTCAGCCCAGTCTTTGTAGCGAGGGACGCTGACAAACATGCCTTCGTAGAGAGTAGCGCCACTGCGCTTGAGTCGCTCGGACTCACTCTTCAACTGCCGGCCTGCGATACGAAGTGCGTTGATAGCACAGTCGTCCTCAGTCTTCCCTGCATCCATCCAAGCGGTGCGGTTCTCAGACAGAACCACATCCATGCGAGAACGCAGTGCGTCCTCTGTTGCTCCGATGTTTTTTCCAATTCGCTCAATCATCTGCTCAATGTTCATATTGCTCACTCCTATTTTTCCTTACTCCTCGCCAGTATATAACCCTTCTCATTTGCTCAATCGTCGGCAGAAATCCCACACTACATAGTGGGCTTCAACGCCGCTCAGCAAGTCTCTTTGGGCTTGCGTAGCGGCATCAACCAACTTCAATTTGTTGGCAGGTTTGGCGGGAGAATCAATGCCATAGCGGAACACACGGTCAATGCTACGGCGTAGGTTGGAGACATCACCGAGAACCTTTACGGCTTCTTCGGCTCGTCCCTCTTTGAAACAAAGAGTCAGTACTCGCTGGGCATCAAAGGGTGGCTCAACGAGAGAGAGTAGGAAGGACTTCCGCTTATCCACGGGCAGGGAATGGTACGCTTGAGCGGTGTTGATGGCGTTTCGCAGGTCGCCTCGGTTGGCTTTGGCAATCTCCACCACATCATTCACAGGTGGACTCACGCCTTCCAAGACGCAAACCTCTACGACACGAGCGGCTATGGTGTAGTCATCCAACGGCTCAAAGGTGCGGACTTGACATCGGGATTGTAGCCACGGGCTGACTTTTGACAGGTCGTTGCAGGTGAGGATGAAGAAACCCTGTGCGTCCTCAATCACACCCTTGAGGGCTGACTGGGCGGCAGGGGTCAGTTGGTCTGCCTCGTCAAGGAAGAAAATCGTTTCAAATTGACCGAGGCGGGACATGGGTGCCAGTTCATCCTCTACGAACTCAATCCCACGCTGGCGCTTGGATGATGCGTTGTACTTGTGGATGGTGTAGCCGAGGGAATTAGCCATGATGTGTGCGAGGCTGGTCTTGCCGGTTCCTGCCTCGGGGGAGTAGAAAATGTAGTGTTGCATCGGCGCTTCGCCTTCGCAGATGGCCTTCATCTCATCAATGAGGTGGCCTTGACCCTTGAACTCAGAGAGGTCAGTTGGTCGGTGTTTGGTCGCCCACACTTGTTGCATGGATTGAAGTTATCCCCGCCAGTATATAATGTCATTGGCGACGACACGACAGGCACGGTTGCTGGCCATCAGGAAGAACTCTTGTGCGACCACAGCATTCACATTGTATTGCCTGTCGCCTCTCGCTCGGCGTCATAACTGACAGGGGACGAGTCAGTATCAAGTCCTCTTCGCTTTGTATCACCTTACGGTCAATGTCAAATTGGAAATGGTAGGTGTTAATACCGTTGGTCATTTCAACCTTCTCACGACCGACAATAACGACTTGAGGGTTCTTTGACATGAGAGCAGAAATGCTGTTAGGAGAAGGAACATTCTTCACACCCTTGTAGTTCTGCAAATGCTCCGCCACCTGCTCACGAGTGCATGCGCCATGCTTGTACAACAGTTCAACGATTGCTCTACGCACTCGCTTGTTGTTATTGTTGGCCGACACAGTTAAGTCAGGGACGGCATGGTTTAAATGTTTCACTCCCTTTGGTTGAGCATAAGAGCCCAATAGAACGAGTCGTCATCACCATGGCGAGAAGTGACCTGCGGACTTGTGACTGGGTGCGCCTCCCACTCGTCCTTCTCAGTCAGATAAGAATGAATCAAGGCGCCCACAAACCATAGGACAAGTCCGATGAGGTAGCCTGAGCCGTAGTCCATTTACCACACCGCCTTGCGCTCTTGGTCTTGAAGACTGGCGAGCATCTGAACTGAAAACATCAAGTAGGTGTCGCAGTCATGCGTCTCGCCGTCAATGTCAACTTCAATGGTATGCCGTGAGTATAGTCCGCTGTCCAGTCCCTCCAACGAATCAATACTCGCCAGTTCTGATTCTGTGACTTCGTACACCTCGCCCTCTACCTGCAACTCGTCGTAGGTCATGGCTGGGAAAGCACCCAAGTCCACCAGTCCCCACATTTTACGATGGGTCTTCGCTTCGCCGAGGAAGCGTGCATTCTTCAAGTAGGCACGGTGGTTGCCGTGCCCTCGCTTCAATGTTCCGTACACAAATAATTTTGTCATAGCCATGTAATCACCTCTTGTTGTTTTTTCGGCAAGCCCTTGGGCAAAGCGTCCGCTTGATGAGTGCGAACTTCATTTGATACCACCAAGTCATTGTTGACGATGATGTCCAAGTGCTTGTCTGTTTGTCTCATACCCATCGGCAGTATATCAAGGGCTCGGTTGGACTTAGGAGGCCACTTGAAATTGCGGACCGGGGACACACCGTAGGCGATTGCCGCCTTGATGTAATCATCGTGTACAGTGAACTTGCACTGGGCCAAGAGACGGCCCAACTTAATGTCCTGCACATTGACACGCACGAAGGCGTTAGCGAGTGGGACAGGGACAGCCGACAGCGCACGATGAGCCCGGTCCCTGTCAGCCCAGCACAGGGCGGCACGGATAGAGCGGGAGTAGTCTTGCTTCATCTTGACCTGCTGGTCAACGATGACGCAGTGCTCGCTGGCCTTCGTCAACTTGGGCAACTTGCCCACGATGACCATGCGGTGAGGGATGATGGGAGCCCACATGATAGCGTCCTTTTCGGTGAACTTGTCAGTATGGTAAATGAATGTCGTGCCCTCCACCGTTGGTGAAACAGTCATGTCTCCGTACATCACGATGTGGTCGCCGGTGCGGTACTTGGCGTCGTCCTCTGCAAAAATAATCACTCCCATTCTGTCAACTCCGATTTGTTTTCAAGTAACCAAGCGATGAAACGGCGCATTTGGTGGGCAGACATGTCCCACGCTTCACGCACGCTTTTCGTCGGGATTTCATAATTACCAACAAGCCACCTATAACCCTTTGGTTTAGAACGGTCAAGGACAAAGGTTAGGCCGTCTAAGGCCATGTCATAAGCCAAGTTGGGGAAGTACACCGTCTTAATCGGGGCTCGCCAAAGTATGCGCTTTCTACGGTACGAATCACTTTGGCGCTTCATTCAATCACCTCAAAGTCTGCGTCGTCGTAGGACACCTTCGGTGCTTGCAGGGCGGCAAGCCTGAGTTGTATTTTGTCAAGGTAGATGGGCTCATGCTTGAGAACATCAACCAAAATCCCCATCATGGTGTCCACCTTACGGTCAGCGAGTAGCAACTGAGAATCAACTCCGATTTCTTTTTTCAATTGACCAATCAATTTCAAGAAGCCCTGCGCCTGCGAGAACAACTTGGTGGCGTCGCCAATCAGTTCAGAGGTCAAGCCCTCCTCGTCCTTCCGGTCCTCCAACTCATCCATCCAACCGACAAGTCTTTGGACAAGGTTCTCGGCCACATTGAGCGTGCTGATGGACTCATCACGCAACGCCTCAATCCGGTTAGCCTCCATGGGGTCAAACGAAAGGTGCTCGTCCATGTGCTTACCGACAGTGCCGATGTTCCACGAGTGCTTGTTCTCCAAGAAAGCACCTGTGATTTCACCACGATGCAATTTGATTTCAACCTCTCTACGGTTGGGTAAGTTGCAGAGAGGGCAATCATTCATCGGGGTACACCTCGTACATCAACACTTGCCCCTCGCCCGCTCGTTGTACGCTGGCGGGTGCTGGGTAGGAGAAGAAGCGTTTGTCAACCCGTAACAACTGTGCGGCATGGCACGGATTGTTGGGGCCGTACCTGCTCTTGGTGTTGGACAGGATTTCGTTTGCGGTCATACCTCTACCCTGCTCACGCAGGTAGTTGTACGCACGATTTCTCCAATGCTTGTGCCTCATCTTCATTCGTCATCACCTACCAGTGAGTAGAGCATGAGGTTGTATGTTTGGTTGTTGATGGTTCGCCTGACCTTGCGGTAGTTGCCACTTATCCGCTTGTCCATGCGTAGGTACTGCACCGCCGAATTGGTAGGGGGCAAGTCAGCATTGACTCTGCCGGTACTGGGACGAATACGCATCATTGAAATGAGTTCGTGTACAGTCGCCTCTCCGACTTCTTCAAGTAGTTCGCATGCACGGTCACAAAAATCCTGCTTCTTCTTCTTCTTCATTGTATCACCTTCTTTGTCGTAGCATTGACTCTGACGGGTCGGTTACCTATGAACACTTGTACTCCACGACGACCACGCCCGGTAGTCTCGGGTGTCTGCTCCGAAAACCACGGTTGATGAACCAGCGTGTCCATAATCCAACGCTTGGCCGCTTGGTAGTCGCCACCAGTAATCATGCGAGCCACCTCTTTGACAAGAGCAGACCGGGACATCTGTGTGTTCCAAAAGGTGTTCTTGATGAGGAGCATATCGGCATCCATGACATTCCTACGCATCTGCAAGCATCGGTCAAGGATGCCCCTCAACTGGTCGGTCATGCGAATATGCAGGATGTCGCCACCCTTGTATGTAGGGGACATGATAGCGTAGCCGAGAGCGAGCCTGCGGAACAGGTCAGCCTCGTGGCTCCTGACCTCCGGTCTGAACAGCCACTCGTTGAACTCGTCGTCAAAGTACAAGCCCTTGGGCGGGTTGAGTATGACATCCATGGCACGCTCGGTAAAGAAGTCTCGCATAGACTCGGCCATGGAGACGAGTTCAGCCCTCACATGAGGAGGCATGCTGGCCTGCTTTGCTTGGGCCATCTTGTATTGAAGTTCCTTCTCGGGACTCATGTTGATGTCAATGACGAAAAACCGCCTGTCCATACCTGACTCCATTTCAAAGCGGGCAGGCTGTGTTCCTGCCCACATAGTGTAGCGTGTGGTGTATTCAACCCAGCCAGCCTTCATCACCTTCTTGACTCTGCCGTCGTCAGTGGATGTGAGCAGTTGGTTGGTCATGTCGGTGCTGTGGTCTTTCTTGGCGGCGTCAACCAGCGAGGAGAACTCCTCAAAGCCGAGGAACCCACCGCACATTTCACGGGCGAGCGGACGGCCCATGATGTTGCCGTCCTCGTCAACTGAGCCGAACATACCGGCTTCTGTAATACTGCCAGCACCAATGTCAGTGCGGAAACCAAGACCGATTTCGGCGTTGGCTTTGTTGGACAACAGCCCCGTACGAGGTGCGAGGAACAGGTTGATGAGAATGGATTTGCCCGACCCCTTGATTCCACGCATGACGATGTGCAAGCGAGTGTCGGCAACATGCGACATGGGTGTGTAGATGGGTCGGTTGTCGTGGCGCAGGATGCACGCATCAATGGCGAACTGATTATCGTCACCAGTGGGGATGAAGGGGCAGACGCCGCACTTATTCAAGCCGTTGAAAATGTGTGTGCCGATTGAACATAGGAACACAGGTACTTTGTCCTCCACATCCACATAGTGGTTGCGACGCACATACTCATCCATCGTCTTGAAAATATCCATGTCCTTAACCCCACATAGTGTTGTTGGTTGGCGGTTTGCCCTTCGCCAGTTCTTCAATCTGTTGGCGAATCTCGTCTGCCTTCTCGTTGAGTTCAGCCATCTCCTCAACCGCTGTGAGTAGGGAGTTGTCGTGATTCTTCGTGAGAGCCATCTTGATGTGTTCGCCGACCTCTTTCAGCAGTTCATGACCCGCCACATCGTTGATTTCCTTTTCATCGTTGTAGCCAACCATGAAGGTGTGAGCGTGTGTGTAGCCAATGCACTTAGCGAAGTAGGGGAACAACCATGACGGTGGGGTGAAGAACGCCTCGCCCTCCTTGCTTGCCCATATCATGTCCACCTCGGGTGTGTTTGGACTGCGCCAGTAGTACGACACGAACTCGTTTTCTTTCATCTGTCGGAACTCGTCAGGGTCAAGGGCTTCGTGAACGGCGCTGTTGCTCAGTACAATGCACTGCTTCGCATGACGAGTCTTGAAGTAGTCCAGCACATCCCGCACTACGGGGTATGCGTAAATCCAAGTGTTCTTGCTGTCCTCAATCGGGAACAGGGCGGTTGTCGGCCACTCGTTGATGTTGACGACGACCCAGCACTCCCCGTCCCTATTCCTGATGTACCAACCATCCCAGCCAACCTGCCCGAAGGACACGGTTTGGTTGAAGGTGATGTTGCCCATCAACTTGGATGTGATTCGGAAGTCAGCGTCCTTGCTCAGTGTCAAGCCTTTGGCGGCAAGGTACCCAGCGTGGCCGTGTTCATTCTCATTCACAACGATGACCCCATCAACCATCACAGGTGGTTGCTTGGTTGTCGTGTGGTAGATGTCAATGTCATGGTGTCTTGTTAGCATGTTTAATCAGTCCTCCTCGTCAGTATATGAATGTGTTGAATTATTTTTCTTTTTTCAGTTCTAACAAAATTATTTTATCGCTGTACTGAGTGGCATTTTGTTGAAATAATTTTATTCCCAATAGGTGTTTGAATAAAACAGTAACTATGTTACAGTATTAGGTGGTGCAATTGTTTTCAATCCCTATGACGAAAAAAAAGAATTGCGGGAAATGGCAAGCAGTCCCACGGTTTTTTTCTTTCAGTCGTCGCAGAAAAAAGAAAAATAATTCCGAAACACTCTTAAGCAGACCCTCCGTATCGTTCCCATCGGAGCATGTCGTACTCACGAGTTAAGACAGACGACAGCGTCGGCAGTGGTTTGAGCCAACCAGTAGGCGGTGTGAAGTTCATCGCTGTTGCTCGTGCCTTGAGGAACGCCGACTTCAACTCATACTCTTTGGTCTTGGGTATTGTGCGAGGCGGCATGATGCACACCGACGGCTCACCGATGACTCGCAAGTACCACCGAGTCCCCAAGTCAATGACTTCGTAGGCCAAGCCTTCGTGATACACGGACACCATGCGTCGCAGGTGTGAGCCGTGTTTGTCTCGGTACTTGACGACTGAGTAGCACGCCTCTTCGCCCAGCATTGACGCCAGCGGCGTCCCAGCACGCTCTATGTCGTTGGAGAGGCTCACAGCGTTAAGAGACTGTACCATGCTGACCACACCGTTGGTGTGGTACAGCACGAGGTAGTCGTTACCCTCTGTGAACGCCTCGTAAGCCAAGTCGGTGAACAGTTGGTACATTGAGGGCGTTTCCATCGTAGGTGCCCACAGGTCGTCATGTATTGGGGCTCTCGGTAATGGGTCGTTGGGGAACAGAGCGTCTAAGAACGACCACATCACATCCTTCCCGTTGAAGTGGTACTCAGCGTTGTCATCGCTGATGGAGAAGTAGGGTCGCTGAATCAGCCACCCCTTTTTGTTCCTCGTCAGAGGCATGGTGCTGTTGAACTTTATGGCCCCGACGCTGACAATGTTCATGTCAGTCATCAATCCCCCTCCATGCACGCCACTTGTCCACATCAAGCGTCCACACGACTACTCGCCGTGAAGTCATGGCAGAGTAGCCTGTGGCCTTGCCCTGCTTCACGAAGCCGCCGATGGCGGCGAGGCGTGAGCCGATGCTGTTCCTTGACGGTAACCAGCGTGTGCTCTTGTTGCTGTCGGCCAGTCGGTTGAAAATTTCGTACGACGAAAGCCCTTCGGGGTGTTGCATGAGTAAGTCATGCACACGGTCTGCGAAAATAAATCTGTTTGTCATTGTATCAAATCCTTGGTGGGGCCGCCTCGGGCCGTGAGATGGAGGCTCGGGGAAACGCAAAAAACCCGAGTGTGCCCGAGACAACCCCGTGAGTATTCAGTCGGAAGAGTGCCCCCTATTTGAAACCTCCGCTTTCTTGGCTTCGGGCCTATGGATGGCGTCAAGGCACGGTCCGCACATCATTTCGCCGCTCTTGAAAACACCCTTCGGTAGGGTATCAGGCTCAAGGTTCACGAATGTAGCACGCTTGTTCTTCCACTGCTGTTCGGTGAGTTCTTTCTGCGAACCATGCAAAAATGAGGCACGCTTACACACTACGCAGACTGCCATTGTGCCGGTCATGTATTTTCGCCGACCATCGGCCATGCTCGTCTGTGTGTACTTCGTGGTCATCATCACTCATCACCTGCCCTTCGTCGTGCGAACGCCCAAGCGATTTCGTCTTGGCACTCCTGACAGCACAGGTGAAGTTCATCGGGACCGTCAAGGTCTTGCCACTGCTCGCACAGGAGGCATTCGCTTCCATCATTCATTTGTCCCATGTTCATTCCTCCGATACAACACAATTCACTGCAACCATAGGTGCGATGTTGTACAATTTTGACAAGAAGGTGTTGGCATCTTCGGCTGATTTGAAATATGCTAAGCCTCCTGTTCGCTTTTCCGTCACTTTCCAAAACATCTGTCCCATCACTCACCACCTCGTAGCATCATCTCGTTGTACTCACGGTTGGCAGACGCTCGTTTGCGGTTGTAATACACGGCCTCTTGGTCTAACTCGTCCTCCGCAAGAAGGACAAGTTGCTTCAAAAGCATGACCTCTTCGGCCAGCATTGTACCGCCCCCGACCCCGAGCCACTCCTGTTCAAATCGGCGCACCACTTTCTTGGCGGCAAGTAGCAAGTCAGTGTTCAAAGCAACACCTCTGCAAACAGCACCACATTGGCAAGCACGCTGGCGAAGAACAGCACCGTCCACCGGCGCTCACGGTAGTAAGCATCGGCGAGCATGAGCCGTAGGTCGTGGGCGATTCCGCTTGGACGCCTATTCGGCACCTTGTCAAGTTCAAGTTCTACCTTGGCGATGAGAAGCAATTCGTCCTCAAGTCGTGTCGTCTTCATGCGTCCAACCCCGCAAGTGAAAGCCAGTCAGGTTGGGCTCCCGAGCCCATCCAAGTGAGAAGGCCAAGGTCAAATTGATACTGGATGCGGAAGCAAGAGCCGTAGTCCTTCCAGTTGGTGTCACCGTTCAAGTCCACATACAACGAGAAGGTGCCGTCCCCATGGACTTTCCAATCGTACACCTCAGTCATACTCGGAACACCTCTGCCCAGAGCGGCTGGGGTAGGCTTCCGCTCTTACCCTTCACGCTGTAATTGCTGGCGCAGTTGGGGCATACCCGACGGGCACGCTTGCCCGGTGTGTCTCGGATGTTGTACCACCACCCACCACGCTGTTTGATGTCCTTCCACTTGATGCTGTCGGAAAACGGGTTGGCCGTCTTACCGAACTGCTTGCAGTTGTCGGTACACCGTGTCTTCATGTTTGAGTTCAGCCCCTTACTTGCATCGTAGGTGCCGAACTTGCCTGTTCGTGTTGCTTCTGCTATTTTTTTCATACGCATTCCTCCTTTGTTTGTTTGCGTCGGGGGTTGTCGCCCCGACATTATACCGTATCTGCTGACCCATATAAACCTGCGGCCTATCATGATAGGGTCAGTTCACCTCCAAGAACGATGGTGAGAGGGCGATTACGGCGTCGCCCTTGAGCATAACGAGGGTGTTCAGCGATTGCATCACCCCATCTGTCAATGCCTTGTTGTGTTGGAGCAGGTGCTCGTAGGACTGATTGTAACAGTAGATGACCGTTCGCATGACCCCTGTTGAATCCTCCCCGAGGTCGTGCTTCTCCGCACCCTCGGTGTCCAGTAGTTCGTCGGCCATGCTATCAACCATGTGCTCGGGCCAGTCCATCGGTATGGTGTGTACGGTCAGAACCCCCCCTGTCGTGATTTTGACAAGGATTTTCTGTGTCATGTCCATGAGGTCGTCAATCACTTGCTCGCCTCCTTGCAGTCAGGGATGGGCCACCACTTCGGCGGCTCAGTGCCCTTCTCCCACTTGGCGAAGCGTGCCTTCTCCCGCACATAGAAATTACGGTAGGCTGAAACCGCTGTGATGTCCTCGCTGAGGAGGTCAAGGTTGCGATTCTGCGACTGGTTGATTGCTCTCACGAACGGCGTCCTCTGTGTTTTTTTGAAGTAGCGCCCCCAGTCCAAGTTGTCCCTCAACTGGGCAAGTTGGCCCTCGGCGAAGTGAGTCTTGCCGTATCGCTTGGTGTACTCCTTACACAACTCACGAGTGTGGAGGTATAGCCACACCCAGTTGCCGGCTGACGCTCCGGCCCACAGGGTACACGGATGCGCTGGATAGCCGCCACGGTGCGGCTTGTTGTGCTTCTTGGTGAGCGGCATCTTGTTGTGCGGGGCACCGTTGGTCAGCAACGCCTGAACAAGCATCTGCACCCCCTCCACCGGCATTTTCACCGTGTGAGAGTCACAGACCATCCTTGCCGCATGCAAAGGTGACTCGTCCAAAACGAAAATGTTCACTCGCTCACCTCCAATCGTCCCGACTGCACCCACATGTCAATGTACCACTGGGTCAGTCGTCCCTCGTCGTACAGCCACTTGATGGCGGCAGGTGGCAGGTCATAGACCCCGTCAAAGTCCGTGAGGTAGCCTTGGTCGTCAAACCACAGGCCGCCCTCGGCGTACCAGTGCTCGGCGCCCAAGCCGTCGGCGGCGCCCCATGTGAACGAGCCTCGGTCGGTACCATCACGGTTCCACATCCAAATGCGGGTCACCATGACTAACTTCTCGGGGCCACGGACCGTGCCGAAGGAGTTCTCCATAACCATGGACTCCTCGGTGGTGTGTGTGAACACGGGCTCACTCATTCCTCCTCACCTCCGTCGGTGGTGAAGTCGGCCTCGTAGGTGCAAGCCCACTGAACCGCCTCTTCCATGATTTCGGTGATGGCCTTCTTGACAGCCTCACGGTCAATCATCTCAGCCGAAACGCTGGGGCTGTACGCCTCCACCCTCGCCATCGCCGAGTCTTGCAGTTGCTTGGTGTGTTTGTACTCTGAATCCCATGGGCGTCGTCCGAGCAACTGGTAGAGAGTGCTGTCCCGAAGCGATGCGCTATTGATTCGGATGTTGAGTTGTCCGTCCTTGATGCAGTCGGGGCGACTGTCCAGCCACTTGGCAACCTCGCCGTCTTGGCGAAGCCATTCATCACGCTTTTCGTCCAACTGGGCGACTCTGATAGCGTAACGCTTCAAGTCCTCAATGTTGCGTTGGTGTTGAGCGGCCTGTTGCCCCGCCCATTGAGTCTGCGAGAGCAGGTCGGTGAGCGGCTTCAACTTGGCGTGTAGTTGTCGGAAGTATGACAGGTCAGCGTCCGCCATGGGCGGCAGAATCGTGATTGAGGAATACGCATTCTTCGGCATACCGCCAGCCCCGCCTACATGGACGCCCACATGGGAGTCCATGTGGGGGCTTTGACGACGGGTGAAAATCCGTGCGCCGTCGGGGTTGGTCTTGGCGAGGTGAATCAGCGTTGGCCAGTTGTGAAGCCAGCGTTCAAGCGACTGCATGAATCCGTGGATTGAGCGATGCCCTGCGCTGTTGTCCTTGCCCACACGCAAGCCCATGCCCCATGAGCGGTGCTTGACAAATGCGACACGGTCAGCGAGGTCGGCACCAGCATGGCGCAGACTTGCACGGCGGGTCAAGGCGTTGATGAGTACGGCCTTCGGCAGTGCCGCTCGCAACTTGTTCGCTTCTTCCCGTTGCTCCTTGGTCATCATGTTGTGGTTGTCATGCTTGACCGTGTAGTAAGAGTCCCAGCGTGCCCTGCTGAGTTCGCTGGCGACAGTCCACTCTTGGGTCGTACCCTGTCCTCGTAGAACCTTACCCATTCAGGCGTCCTCCTTGCGAATGCGTGCGGCCTCTTTCAAGGCGGCCATGTAGTCTCGGTTCATGGTCGTGCCGGTGGGTGCCTTGCGGCCAATCCAGTGGTAGGCAATCGCCATCATGCGGCGAAGGTGCTTGACCTCAGCCATCAGTTCAAGGGCGATGTCCCCATCCAAGGGTGCGTCTGCATCCCCTCGTCCGCTCGTCAAGTGAGCGTGCATGGTCGTCAATTCTTCCGCCGTTAGTGGCGTGCGCTGGTTGTCCAATACTTCTGCGTACTTCTTCATAGGCATTCCTCCTTTGTGTTGTTTGGGTCGGCGGATGTCCCCGCCTCATTATTGCCACGGGCCTGACCCATATAAACCCGTGGGTTGATGAGTTGATTTATCCTTCGTTGCTCGCACGCTCCGCACGAGAGCACGATGTCCACGAGGCGAACGCTCGTGAGGTCGGCGAGGTCACATGTCTTGCACATTCACTCGTCCTCCTCGGGCTGGCGCATGGTGTACCCTTTGGCCAACTTCTCCTGACACTTGGGGCACAGTTGCCCCATGCCGCCCTTGACGATGGTGTCGCAAAAGTAGGTGTTGGTGAAGAAAGAGGTCTGGCGGTTGATTCGCTTCTCAAACCACTTCCCATACATCACGCACGGCGACGATGTGAGCGACCGCACGGCCTTCGGTGCGAAGTCGTGGTGGAACTCCCACGAGTCAATGATTTCGTTTGACTGCTGGCCGTCATCGTGGTAGAAGTGGCCCCCGTTCTCCTTGACAAGGCGTATGGCCTCGGCCATGCTGGCCGCACCGATGACCTCGTAGTCTCGGCTGACCTTCTCGGCGACCTGCACCACGAAGGTCTTGACCGGCTTCTCGCTCCTGCCGATGGTGCCTCGGTACTGACTGTGTGATGATTCCGTCATTCAGTACCCCTCCACTTCTGCGATTTGGTTCCATTCCAAGAACTCGGAGAACCCGACTCGGTATGCGGTTGGGTCCACCAATTTCAGCACCCGTGAGGGTGGGTACGACAGGCTCCCGATGACCACATCGGGTTGCTCGTCAAGGTATTCATCGTATGCTTCGTATGCTTCCTGTTCTGTTTCAAATTGTGCCATAGACATTCCTCCTGTTTGTTGTGTTGAGTCGTTTCGTGTCCGCTCATGTTGAACCACGGGGCCGACCCATATAAACCCTATCATTCCTCACCTCGTGTGAACTTGGCTCGGGTGATGACTGTTTGCTTCTCGTCCTTGAACTGGTCGTGCTTCTTCACGGTGCCCGTGATGCTCACGGTGTCGCCCACCTTGAGGTCGCTCTTGTCGCCGGAGCGGAACCACACGAGGGTGTCGTCCCCAGCGAGGAACTTAGTCAGCGTGGTCGTGCCGTAGTAGCCCTCAATGCGTCGCACGAAGACGACGGTGGCAGGGCCAAAGTCGGTACGCTGACCAACGGTCCCGAGGTGCTTTCCTGCGGGTCGGGCGGCCTTGCGCTCAACCTCGGCGGTCTTGCGAGCCTCTCGCTGAATGTGCTTAAGGTAGCCGGCGAGGGCACCGCCAGCCATGGCTGACGATTTGCCGCTCACGACGCCGCTCTTGAAGATGTTCCGCACGGTGTGTTCAAACGACGACGACCCCGAGAGCCCGAGGCAGTAGTCCATGAACGCCTCGGCAACGGTGAACACCGACGGGCTGATGGCCTCGGGTGCGACGGGCTCGTCCTCACGAAGCCAGCGGAAGTCCACGGGCTCAGTGATGCCGCCAGCAGGGGCGGCGATGATGTACGCCTTGGGCACGAGTTGTCGGTAGCCGAAGCCGATTTGCCCCGTCTGCGGGTGCTTGATGAGTTCGTAGTTGAACAGGTTGTGTCCGAGTCCTCGGGTGTAGCCCTCGTTGGCGTGAAGCCACATGGAGGCACGCAGGGCGAACTCGTAGGTGCCCATCGTGCGCTGTCCACCACGCTTCCCAGCGTCAAAGTCGTGTGTCGTGGCCTTGCCCTTGAACTCAAGGATGCTCTCAACGAGCGAGGGGTCAATGCCGGTGTACTCAAGCACGCAGGTAGAGCCGACGCTGACGACCTCGCCCGTCTCCTTGTGGCGGAATGTCATCGTCTTGTGTCGTCCACGGCGTCCGCTGGTGCAGTGGTCGCAGTGGTCGTGGAAGTGGGTCGGGTACTCGTGCTCCTCGTCGGAGAGCGGGTTCTGCTTGATGATGGCCTCGGAGCCGTCCGGCTCGTTGGGGTCGGCAGGGCTGACGGTGTAGAGCAAGTCCCAGTCGTCCGACAGCGGGCTCATGGTCAGCGTGAGGTCGTGATACCGGAAGTCGGCGTGTCGCTCCGTAGGTGGGGCGACGCCTTGCGGCTGGTAGTCTCGGGTCAGGGTGATTTGCCGGATGGTCCCCTCCAAGGGCACCTGTTTCGTGCTGTGCTTGATGCGGTGGGTCTTGGTGTACTCGTCCGACCACGAGGCGGCAAAGAGCAGTCCTCGTCGCTGGTGCATGCGCTCCAACCGGGCGACCGTCTTCTCCACGGCAGGCCGGGCCTCGCTGGCGATTCGCACTTGCATGGTTTCCATCACTGGCTCACCTCCCACACGGGCAGAACCTTGGCTGTACGCAACTCGGTTTGGCAGGCGGCGCAGAACCGAGCGATGGTACGCCCACGGGCACCGTCAATGCTGACAGTCCACGGGCGGCTTGCCTTGGCGACATGCTCACAGCCCACACGCTCGCACAGACCGTCCCTCCTGCGGGTTGCCTTGAAGCCGCTCATGCGCTCACCTCGTCGTAGGTGTACTTGATGGAATGGCTCGGGCGGGTGTAAGCCATGAACTTGACCGCCTTCCACTCTCGGTCGGGGTGCCGTCCTCGGATGTACTTCATCAGTGCCCGAATGGAGGTGAAATATTCACCGTTCCAGTTCCACGGTCGCTCCTCCGTGGGTGTGTAAATCGCCATGTAGTCGTGCCATATTCGTTGTTCTTCGTTTCGCATGTTATCGCCTCCTGTTGTTGCGGTTCGTCCCGCTCAGTTCATCCCAAGAGTCGGTCCCATATAAACCCACGCATCGGTGGTTGGTACTTAAAGGAACACAAGACTGCGAGGCTGTGAGGGGCACCAGCGGGTCGGTGAGAATCGGTCGGCGTTGTGGGCGAGTCGTCCCGAAGTTCAGCGAGACGGTGAGGTCGGGAGGGCGTCGTATCAAGGTTGGTGGTCAAAACCTGTGCTGGTCAAGCACGAAACCGCCCCGAAAAGCCTACCCACATGCACAGTCGTCGGCCTTTT
>TARA_R100000231_G_scaffold47840_2_pt1 | contig 26960 bp, 46 predicted proteins | sample TARA_R100000231 | Tara Oceans TARA_R100000231 (sample SAMEA2620565) | marine metagenome | biome: marine biome (ENVO:00000447); feature: surface water layer (ENVO:00002042); material: "saline water (ENVO:00002010), including plankton (ENVO:xxxxxxxx)" | depth 5 m | reverse complement strand
AGTGCAGAGTACCCACATGTGTCAACATAGTTGTCTATGTGTGATGGGTTCTCATGAATCCTTGCAATCTTCAGCAAAGCTAGCATGATAGGAACATCTCTAGGTTTTATAAAATCAATCAAACCTAAATGAGTATTCCAATACTGTGCTGTCATGGTAGCATTGTTAAGAAAACTTCCGTGGTCTTGTTGCCTAGCTTTACTAACCATGTCATCAGCTGTCATTAGTACACTAGTTCTATTGACCAGTGCCTTCCTCTGTTTATCTCTAGCTTCTTTCTCAAAGACTTCCTTTGGTGTTCCAACATTTGATTTAAGATTGTAGACATACTTGACACTACACTTACAAGCCTTGGCTACAACACTAGCTTTAGCAGTAGGGTTATCTATAAGGTATTTCATTACCTTTTCATACTTCTTCGACATTATCTTTACCTCTTTGTAAACTATATATTTCCACACCTTTACCACATTGTAAAGAATATTCACAAGCTATTTCCACAGCCTTACGAGCATCAGCACCCATAGCTAATGCACCGAAAGCGAAATCTCTACCATGTCCAAAGGCACACACATTGAAGCCCTTATGTTCGGGGTAAGCAGTACCATCATAGACCCACAACCCATCCTGTCTTATGACAATAAGTTGAGCTGTGTTATGTTGTATCTCTGCCGGATACCTGTCGGGTAAAGCCCCACTCTTATACCACTCACGTAGTGTTACAATATGTGACAATAACCCAACACCCGAAACAATGCTGACTTCACCATTACTAGATACGTACCAAGCCTTTGATGACTCCCATTTAAGAGAGCCATCATTAGCTTGTCTATCAGTAGCTAGATTCATTCCATCCCAAACTACGACTGTCATAGGACACCTTCGATAGTTATAGAAGAATTGTATCCTCTGTACTTGTCCTGCTTTTTCTCATCATGTCCTTCTTTCTCAAAGACACCGAATCGTCTACGAAGTTCGATACTCATATCGTTGAGTACCCTATCAAGTGTTTTTCTAAGGTCATCAGCAGTTGGTCTACTAGACATATAGTATCCACTATGTGATGTCTGAACCAAACCGATCAGTAATTCTCTAGGATAGTCACAGTCACGAATACACTTCTGTAGTAGGGTAGTCCATTCTTCAGCAGACCAATCGGGTTGTTTCCATTGGTGCTGACCACCTAGCTGTTTGTTGTCCCATACCTCGTTGACAATACCATCAAGAGCATGGACTTTGATTCTAGCTTTCATACCTCGCTTGAATTTAGTCAGCATTTTACGCCACTCTTTACGCTTCTCGGGATCTTCTACAAACTTGTCGTCAGGTCTTTGATTGAGACACTCGCCGGTAAGCATGTGAAAACGCAGACCCTTGAAGTATGATGGGGACTCCTTCATGATTTCAGTGTGTACTTGATAGCCATAATTCCAATAGCCATAGTACTTTTCTGCGGCTTTAGCATCATCGACTTCTTGCTTAGTCATAGCCAACATTGATTCACGTTTTTCTTTTACTTTTATATCTGCTATCTTACTCATGACCTTAGTATGTTGGGCACGATACAAACCCTTACGATGTCTCATGAATGTAAACGGATACCACCTATGGAAAGCACCAACCATTGATTGACTCTGTTGCCAAATAGTCATTGGCTCAGCAATAAACTCAATGATGTTGTCAGGTGTTATCTTGGCTAGCTTGTCTGTGCCATAGTTGAGAAGATTAATGTACACTACATCACCTTCCATAGTCAGCTTAGACCATTGGGTTACAGGCTTACCCTTAGTTTTATCTCTTGCCCGATTGAAAAAAGCTACCATTTGTTCGTAGCTGTTGAGTGACCTGTCGCTTTCCCACCAGTTGGTGTACTTGATAGGTGGTATTTCGCCTTCAGTCAGCCCATTTGGATATATTATCTCTGTCATTATTACCTCGTTAGTTTATTAAATGTTACAGCCGCAGTCATGTCGTTTAGGTTTACACCTAAGTCTGTATCACTCGACTTCTTACGTTCGACTACCTTCTTGTGTCGTTCCTTGGTATTGTCATCCAACAAATCCCACAATGGTTGCCATGCTTTGAGTGCAGGGGCTAACGTAGAATATGTATCCATAATCCTGTTAACACCTTCCAAGAACTTCTCTTGTTTGCTTCGTATCTCAAAGACTTTACGATTGTATTCCTTGAACTCGGCTTTCAACCAGTCCCATCTACTATCGTTGTAGTCACAAGAACCACTACGCCACTGATCATCAAACCCTGTATCCTCCTTGTTAAATTTATGAGGCCAAGGCTTAGGTGTACTGAAGTTTAGTGGTATCTCACTTACCAACTTCCATGTCTCATGTTTGTATTCACCTGTCTGCCATACATCTTCGGGTGCATTATGAAACCCACGAAAGTCGACTCGTTCTTTCTTGTCCAATGCGTAGTCTGGTAGTACATTGAACTTAACAATCACATCAGCAGGAAAGAATGAATTGTAAAACTTATCTGCCCATGTTGATGGATAGTCTGCTTCTGTTTTCTTGATGTTCGCTTCGAACATGTTTTTTGCATTGGTACGGATGGTATCTTTCAACGCATCACTGAATCGTACTGTTGCCATTTTTATCCTCCTTATTCCATTTGTTTACTAGTTGACGTACATGGTCTTCAGCCATGCTACCTAACTGTTTGCGTATCTTTGCAAACGCTTGGTCATTGGTCATGCCCCAATCATCTAGGCATGTAACCAATAATGATTCTGCTTCTATAAGCAGTTGCTTAACTTGTCCCATTATACCTCCTTCATCATTACGACCTCACCAAATGGTGCTTTGTCATCATGCGTTGACACCCATAGAACTGGGTAATCAGGTGCATCACCAAAGTCATCACAGCAAAGGTCTGTTAGAAACACACAAGCAACTGGGTCAATAGAATTGTCTTGCATGTATTTGAACACAGGACTGAAAGCAGTACCTCCACCCCCATGTGGTTTGATTGTTGGTTCGTTGTCTCTGTCAAACTTATCGTAGTGACAGACTTCAGAATCAAAGTAGATGACGTGTATATTTGTTGGTCTGTGATCTTCCCAAACTGTACGTATTTCACTAGCATACTGATTGATTTCGTCTTGTCCGATAGAACCCGAACAGTCTACAGCGAACGCAATGTCTCCCAATGATTCACCCGATACACTTGGTAAATACAATCCTTGAGAAAGGAATCGTCTATTGGGTCTAGCCCACGAGCGTTGGTCAGACTTACACTTGACAACAAATCTCTGTAAGACTTCCCTCCAGTCCACTTTGGGTTTCAAGACTTCATCAACGATACGTTCAAGACCTGCACTCAACTTGCCCATCATCTTAGCCGCTTGAGCCGCTTGTGCTACCTTGACTTTCCATTCGGCTTGTTGCTGTGATACTTCAGCAGGTGAACCTTCACCATCTTCACAGCTGTCTAGTGGTTGACCTTGACCACCATAGCCTTCATTACCTTCATCTTCCTCGGGTAGTATTCCGTAGATACCCTCGGATGTACCATTACCAGACTGGTATATATTCTCATCAAGCAGACCTTGTTCGGGCATCTTACCAATACCTTCATCAGTCAACAGCTTGTTGATTACATAGTCAGCCGCTTTGTTCCACTTGTATGGATTACGTTCTTGTCTACGGAAGTTGTGTTCCAACATTGGGTGTAAACATTCGTGGGCGACGAGGAACTTAAGTTCCTCATCATCCAACCCATTGCAGAAATCTCCATTGAACAGTACACGCTTACCATTAGTGGCGGCAGTAGGTACAGAGTTGTCAACCTTCATCGGCATATTCAAAGCAATACTACCAACAAAGGGATGCTCAAGAATCAATGAAGTCTTAGCTTTACTGATTCGTTTCTCAACATCTGCCATTAGTTACCTCCCATAAATGCACCCATCTTGTCCATGATTGCCTTGGCTTCAGCCGCTTTATCACGTCTCAAGTCAGGGTCATTACGTAGACTTTCAGGGTGGTTGTTAGCTAGACTTCCCTCAACTTGTTGTCGTAAGGCTTCCAAGTTAGGGTCATCAGCAAAGTTAAGTCGGCTAAGTACAGAACATACTTCCTTGGTATTCTCGATCAGAGTATCTCGGAAGATAGCCTTAGGGTCTGCAAGTTTCTCAGCCATGTGTTTGACTCGGTCATACAAACGTTGCCATGCTTCCTGCATAGCTTGTTGAGCCGCATCTTGTACTCTAGCTTCAACATCATTCTGTATACGAGACAGTTCATCATCCGATATTTGCACACGAAAATCGTTAGATGGTACAGGGAACACAGCCAAGTCCATCTTGAATTTACGTTGGATGTCGTGCAGTGGTGGGTAGTCTGCATCGTTGTACAGGTTACCCAAGAAGCGTTGTGCATCTTGCTTCAGCCTTGAATACTCATTCCAAAAGCTGTCCACAAGTGTTTGCCAATCTGCTTTCTCCTTCCTAAACTCTGTCATGAAGTTCAAGTAGTTTGCAGATGGTAACAACATTGTACCCTCAATACCCCAAGGTAGGGTATTGGCGTAGTACTTCGCTCTGATAGTGGTTGTTTTCTTATGAACATTATCAAGGTAATCATTCATAGGTAACAACGATTTGTTGTATCGTCCTGCTTGTACAGCAGAACCATTCTGTTGGGCTACCTGTTCAGTAGCCCTCTTGTCATACTTCCTAGCAGTCCACTGTGATACATTCAGTTGAACCAATAGTGCTTTGTCCGATAACTTCATATCTACCTCCGTTAAAATAGGACATCTTGATGGTTAACAGCCCACTTCGTAAACGCTTGCGTTGAAGCCAGTTCTGCGTTCTTACGACTTGCATAGGACACAGACAGTACACTGAACTCAGGTGGCATACGCTCGGCATAAGTCACAACACGCTCAAAGTTGTTGACAGTTGCACGTTCAGCGATAGCACCAGACAGGGCATACAACGTAGCAGGGTCATCAGGAACCTCGGCTGTAGTAGGATTCATGATGATGTTGTCAGGATTCGGTAGCTTCCTGTAGATCTTAACGAAACCTACAAATTCTGCCGCCGCACCTTCACCAACAGCACCCTTGAATGTTTCATACTCAGCGTTAGTTGGTACAACACCAATGGCGTCAGACACACCCTCAACCCATGAACGTGGTGTAGGGTTTTGGTCACGTTGAGCATCAAAGTCATGCAAGAGATTAGGTCTGAAACGTATGAACGAAACAACTTCGGGCTTCACTCCATGGTCAATAGCCCATGAACACCAGTCATCAAGGTGTGTTTCAAGTTCATACACAGTCTCACGATTACGCAAGTGAGACAGTACACGATTAGCACCTGCTCTGTCAGACTGTCGGTTACCTGTCGAGACAACCATCCAACCTTCCTTGAGTGGTTTACCATGTAGATTCCTAGCTTGACAGATGTTAGCCAAGACTTTCTGCAAGTCAGCATTGGCTTGGTTCCTGTCATCAAAGCATAGGATACCAGTGTCAGGTATATCCGTTCTGTCTTGTGACGGATACCAGTCTGGTAGTTTGTAGTGCAACATATCATCACCATTTGGATACATGATACCGAAGTCTTCGACCAACATTGTCGGCATGTGTTTCTCAATGAAACCAACCTTCAATTCATTGGCAACTTCTTCACAGATGGTAGTCTTACCACCACCCGGTGCACCTTCGATTGCCATTGTCCGTTGTGTAGGGAACAATGATTTAATTGTTTGTTTTAGTAGAGTGGCTCGCATCTATTCCTCCTTTGTGTTTACGATGGTCAGGGCCATATGAGACAACCATGTTGTCTCCCCGATGGTTCTTGGCAACTTGTTTGTCGTTGAAGTACAGGGGTGTGCCATCTTCCCCCTTTACTACATCTCCACCTTTTCCATACCGAAGTACGAAAAGCTTCATAGATTTCTTATTGGTCATTGTTTACCTCCTATTCCTTCGATGATGTGACCAAGGGTTATACAGCTGTTGTACTCAGTCCAAAGACTTTCATCCCAAGTCTCACAACCAAGCATGAAGTTGATAAGTACAAACGCTAGTAGAAAACCGAAAGCTACAACTAAAGCTGTAGCCCCCAGTGCAGACAAAACCTTACGAGCAGACATTAGAATAACCCCCACTCAAAGACTGTGTCTAAGTATGAAACTGTACCTGCCGCAATAGCACAGTACAGTATCCATAGAAGTTTATCAGATAGTTTCATTTGACTATCCCTCCCTTCGTATTGAAACCAATCAGTTCCTCCCGATTGGTCACCAACATGTAGTTGGATTTGTGTAAAGGTAGTACTGTATGCACAACCTCCCTAGCCTGCTTGTCACCACAGAGCATGCAAGTATCATAACCTAACTTGACACGTTTGTCATTGACTTCAGCAGAACATACAACACATGAATACATATTCACCTCCAACACGAATAGGGACAGTAGCATTACACCACTGTCCCTGATTAAGATTAAGCAAGCTTTTCAATAGGCTTACGAGTAGATGTCTTACCCTCAGGTAAGTAAGCTACGTAAGGGGAACCCCAACGATTAGCTAGCAAGACAGCCTTGATAGGCTTGTCTGAGTTAGTCTCTGGAATGAAGAAGTTTACTTCAGCTTTCAAAGAACGACCAAGTTCAGTCATCTTTGAAGCAAGTGCTTCAACATTCTCAGCATTGTACTGACCAGTAGGATCAGCTTTTACAACAATCTTATCTTTAGAGTTCTTAAAGATAGATACATTACCTTCGTATATTTTTGCCACTTTACACCTCCTTAGTTAATTAGTTCAATGGCGTTGATTGAATGTCTCTTAGGAAGTCCGTAAAAGGACAGCCCCGAAAGACAAACCCAGTTTGGGCGAGGCGACCCGATTTTGCAAGTTGGCTCGCGTACACAGAGAAAGCGACGCCTTCACATGACATGTGGAAACATGTTGTTCTATCTATTTGTGGGCAGTCCTATCTGTAATGTTTCTGTAGATAGATATTGGAAATAGATAGGAAATACTATTCAATTTCAATGGTTTGTGTACAGGTATCTAAAATATCTAGAAATATATTGGTAATCTTTGACTACCGCGTTTTACATATATTCCTCAAGAAATCCTTTCATGAAAGGGTATATTGAATTTATCTATATATTTTAGATAGTTTAGATAGTTTACTTGAGCACATATGGTGTAAACCCTTGCGTTATAACGCTTTTTTGGTGTCAAGTTGTAAGGTTATGCTATCTAAAAGTCTACATATTGTGTCAAGTATGGACTAGATACACTAGATAGTACCTAACTTTACACCTGATGTACCATTTCCTGTAAACTTATCGTGTAACATCAGGCTTTACATCGCGATTACAAGCGAGCCGAAACCCCCCGACGTATGGGATATATATTATTAAAAGAAATAAAAAAAGAGATGACCCAGATTTCTCTGAGCCACCTCGTTCCTTGTTAGAAGTTCCAAGCTAGTTGCTTGTTTGTTGTTGTGTGGACTATTGCAATTTCATATTTGCGTTCCACGTCGGGGTCGTCTTTCAGTCTGAAGCATAAGTTTTCTGCGTCTGACTTTCTGTAGTACCACTCTGAGTATATGTTACCCCATTTTACATAATCTACTCGGTACTCTCTTACACCATCTTTCATAGACATATCAGTCTCCGTTTGGTTGCGAGGGGAGATTGCTCTCCCCTCTGGGTTACGTTAGGCTAACTTAGTCACTCGTGACTTAGCTTGACCCTCGGCTTTAGGCGGTAGGATTGTAATCCTAGGATTACCGTATCTGTCCGCCATTAGTAGTACATCAGTACCACCGTCAGCCTTGAAGAAAGACCATTTATGTAATGGCATTTTCTTCGCCTCGCTAATCTCTAGGCATTTGCCATAGAGTTCCTTAGCATTTGAGGAGTTCCAAGCGCCGTTAGGGTCACGCTTTAAGGCTACCTCGCCCTTAGTGTTAGCCACAATGCTAACATTCCCTTCAAAGATTCTACTCATGTAGACCTCCAGTAATGTAGCTAGTAATCCCGCTAGCTGTTCGGGTGTCACTGCCCTCAGCGACAATTTCACTATGGGTTAAGTTTACATGATTGTCAAGTATGCCCCATAATGCCTAGTTTTAAAGGCTGTTAGCCGTTCACGATTTGTTCTTTTGTGTACGTTAGGCAGGGGGGCACATGGACTTGCGCCGCGACCCCCACCCCCATATAAGTAAACCTCTCATAGCAAGACCCAAAAAATCGAAGTGTAAAGTTTTGAAATTATTTGACATGCCCGTAATTTACTGCATAATTGGGGTATGGACACACTACCTTTAAAACACACGAAGTGGTCTGATCGTTTGGCCTTTGATATGGCACTCATGCTAGAAGGCAGCGGTGAGACGTTAGATGAAGTAAAAGATCGGCACAGTATTTCTGCCGAGGACATTCTTGTATTTCAGAAAGATCCCGTCTTTCTAAAGAAGGTAGAATCCTACAGAAATGAGATCCGTGAAAAAGGTATGACCTTCAAGTTAAAGGCCCGTGCCCAAGCGGAAGAACTATTAACAACATCTTGGACTTTGATTCATAACCCAGACACATCTGCTGCGGTTAAGGCTGACCTTATTAAATCAACTGTTAAGTGGGGCGGACTAGAACCAAAGAATGATACACAGACGGAGGGATCTGGTGGCGGAGTTAAAATTACAATTAACCTCGGGGGTCAAGAGCACACAGCAACTGTCATCGACGCTGAAGACGTTGAGGAGCCAAAAGCAATCGGTAATGCTTAGCCGATTTGTAGAACTCTATCAGGGAACTCGTGCTGTAAGTTTTGAGTCACTAGCCGAGTATGAACAATTTACTAGAGGATTGAATGATATTGGTATATCGTTCAAGACTAAAATAATTAAAAATAAACAAGAACCTACTAAGTATTATGTCTTACTTATTGATGAGTATGATGACTTAATGAATAAAGCGGGGGCTTGGGGTTAGGAGGACAAATGATTGTATTTGGTCATACACCTCGAGAGTGGTTGAGACGAGCAAGGTATCATAAAAAACCTATCATTGCTTGTGTCGTAAGTTTCATTCTTGGGGCAGTTATTTTCTAATGGAAATTGATTATACACCATCCAAAGTTTGTAAGAACTTTATGATGTCAGATTCAAAGATGCGTGTGCTTATGGGGCCGGTTGGGTCTGGTAAATCAGTAGCAAGTACATTTGAAGTTATACGTAGGGCTTCTATGCAGGAGCCTAACAAACAAGGTATTCGTAAATCGCGAGTAGCAATTGTCCGAGAAACTGCAAGGCAGTTACAAGATACAACTATTAAAACTTTTCACGATTGGTTTCCGCCCGGTGTATGTGGAAACTATATGCGTACTACCAAGACATACTTCTTTCAAGTCGGAGATGTAGAGTGTGAGATTATGTTTCGTGCTCTCGATGACTCTGACGATGTTGCAAACTTGAACTCATTAGAATTAACGTTTGCATGGTTTAACGAGTGTAGAGATATTAATCCTGACATCGTTGATGCTATGTCAAAACGTATTGGTCGTTTTCCTTCTGCGAAGGATGGCGGGCCAACATGGTTTGGGATGTGGGGGGACACTAACCCTCCGACTATGGACACATGGTGGTATTATCAGATGGAACAATTAGATCCGTCTGATGGTGTTAGTTTCAATGATAACGGGTGGGATGTGTTCAAACAACCTTCGGGTAGAAGCTCCTTGGCTGAAAATATAGAAAATCTACCCGAGGGCTATTATGATACACAGGGTCGGTCAGAAGAATACATACGTGTGTACATAGACGGCGAGTATGGTCTGAGTTCTGCAGGACAACCTGTGTATAAATATTTTAGACCTGACTATCATATGGGTGAACAGACTTTGCGGCCAATTATAAACGGTGTACGTCCTATTGTAATTGGTATGGATTTGGGGTTGACACCGGCAGCAGTTATAGGGCAACAAGACCCTCGCGGGCGAGTGTTGATCCTAAATGAGGCTGTGAGCAGTGACATGGGGGTTCAGCGTTTCGTCCGCACCATCCTCAAACCCATGATATATGAACAGTACATCGGTGCACCTGTGTTGGTAGTTACCGACCCTGCGGGTGTACAGAGAGCACAAACTGATGAGCGTTCGGCTGTAGATATTATCAAAGCTGAAGGTTTGAAAGTTATGCCTGCCAAAACAAATAACGTGTCAGCACGTTTGTCTGCAGTTGATGACTATCTCATGAGACAGGTAGACGGCGACAGTGCGTTTTTATTAGATCCTCGTTGTTCGAAACTCAAAGCAGCCATGATGGGCGGATACAGATTCCATAAAAAGAATGGTAGCATTGAAAAGAATAAACACTCCCACGTAGCTGAAGCTCTGCAATATCTTATGTTGCATATTAACGCTATTGGTGAAGCGGGTTATGCTTTACAAAAGCGTGAGGTAAAAAGGGTTGCAGCAGGCGGCTGGACTTGATAGAATCCCTATTGTCATCTCGACAAAGTTTTTACCTTCTTAGTTCCCCCTGCCGCTTGCCCCGGTGGGGGGTATTTTTATTGGACAAATATAAACTTGTGTGTATACTTCTACTAATATATACTTGTTTGTAGGAGGCTGATTTTTATGTACAAAGGTAAATGCGGTCATAAACCTTACACTATCTTCTCAGATAATCCGAAGATGGATACGTCTGGTATGAACTCATCAAAGGTTATGGTTGTAGAAGTTAAGTCATATGAAACTGGTGGTGAGATTGATGTGCCAAAGAAATACAAAGGTTTCGCGTCTCTACCCGAAGACGTGCAAAAGAAAATTAATAAAGATTTGGCAAAGAAATATAAACGAGGTGGGTACGTTTATTCGGATAAAAACGATCCCGACACTATGCTAGAAATGGATGAGGAAGAGTTTACATCATGACCAAAAAATACACTATCTTCTCAGATAATCCTAAGATGGATACATCTGGAATAAAACCACAAGTTCAGAAATATCAAACCGGTGGTAAGGTTATTGATACTCGAGTTGATGGAAAAGGACTTGTGTACAGCTATTATGATACAACCCTTCCTGACTTTGCTAAAGCACCAAAGACAAGTATTGATGATCCGTTTAAAATTAAAGATGTCAAACAGATAAAGAAGCCGGGTAAGTTTGAATACTATGGTACAGAGTTTAAGGACGAAGCTACTAAACTACGACAAAAACAAATGGACGCTTACACTCGTAGGCAGGTGAACGAATACATTAAAGCCGGAGCAAAAGCCCCCGACGATAAAGTATCAAAAGCAAAATTTGATATTGAACCTATTCAACAGGCAAGAACTGAGTTTAAACGTGCAGGTAAGATTATGCAATCAGGAGAGTTTAAAGCTCCTGTAGCTGATACACCTTCAGGTGGTGCAGCAGCTGTGTTAGCACAAAAAGCAGATAAATTAAAAACTGCGGTTAGATCTCAAGCTGCTAATTTTGTGCAGGCTTCTAAACCAGTTAACACACTTAAAGATGCTCTGAAAAATAAAAAAGGAAGAGGATTTATATCATAATGCTTCAAGTTGTTGACAACGCTACTCTTGTTAAACGAGAGAAAGAGATGAGGGATAAAGCTTTAGCTGAGCGCCAGAATGATGGTGTTATTCTTGGTCTTACTTCACATCTTAGGCATTGTTGGGACGCAGCTAGACGAGCAAAGAAACCTATTGAGAATATTATGCTTCGAGCGTTGCGACAACGTAATGGTGAGTATGAAGCAGATAAACTTCAACAGATTCATCAACAGGGTGGGTCTGATATTTATATGATGATTACAGAAGTTAAATGTCGTGCAGCAGAAAGCTGGCTGCGTGATATTCTTCTTGATCAAGGTACACCTCCGTGGGATTTACAACCCACACCTATTCCTGATTTATCCCCACAACATACTGCAGAAATTCAGCAGTTATTCACAGCACAAGTTATTCGTACAATCGAAGCCGGTGGGCAAGCTCCTAAGCCAGATGAAATCGCTGAGATGAAGGAGATGATTGCTCAGGATTACAGATTTAAAATGCTTCAAGAAGCAGACAATCGTGCAAAAAGAATGACAATTAAAATTAAAGATCAGTTTGCACAAGGTGGTTGGGGTGAATCATTTAATGATTTTGTTACTGACCTTGTTACATACCCATGCGCATTTATTAAAGGCCCGGTTGTTCGTAGGCAGCGTAAGTTAGCATATACAATAGGTGAGAATGGTAGAACTACTGTTGAAGCTGATGAGCGTATTGCTCCTGAGTTTGAGCGTGTAGATCCGTTTAGAATTTATCCTGAGCCTTCCATTACAGATATTAGTGATGGGTATATTTTTGAACATCACCCTCTTTCTCGTACTGAGTTATCAGATATGATTGGAGTTCCCGGTTATGATGAGGATGCTATCAGAAAAGTTTTAGAAATTGGTAATGGCCAATCATGGATTAACGAAGACGTTGAGCTAGCTAAAGATGAGGAGGAAAGAAAGTTTCACTCGTTTGATCGACCTACTGAAGTGTTTGATGCTTTGGAATTTTGGGGAAAGGTCAGCGGTAAGATGCTTATTGAGTGGGGTCTTACTGAGGAAGAAGTACCTGATGAAGCGAGAGAATATGATGCTAATGTTTGGATTGTAGGTAATTACGTCATTAAGGCTGTTCTTAACTATGATCCGTTAGGAGAAAAGCCATATGCTAAAACGTCTTTTATCAAGTGCCCCGGTGCGTTTTGGGGAAAAGGTATACCAGAAATTATTGAAGACATACAGAACGTTTGTAACGCTTCTGCTCGTGCGCTTATCAATAACATGGGAATTTCTAGCGGCCCTCAAGTCGAGGTCAACCTTGAAAGAATACCTCCGAACGAGGACATCACGCAACTCCACCCGTGGAAAATCTGGCAAGTCACGAACGACCCGCTAGGTTCGAGTGCACCTGCTGTTAGGTTTACACAGCCTGATGACAACGCTAATACGTTGATGGCTGTATATGATAAGTTTAGTAAGCTAGCCGATGACCATTCAGGTATCCCATCCTATGTGTATGGTGATTTGAATGTGCAAGGCGCTGGTCGTACAGCGTCTGGACTTTCAATGTTGATGGGTTCTGCCGGTAAAGGTATCAGGCAAGTGGTTATGCACATTGACAATGAAATCATCAAACCAATCGTACATAGACAATTTGTGTACAACATGCGTTATGATGAAGATGAATCTATTAAAGGCGATGTAGAGATTATGCCAAAAGGTGCAGTTAATCTCGCAGTCAAAGAGACTGTTAATATTCGTCGTATTGAGTTTCTTAACGCAACCGCCAACCAGATCGACATGGAAATTGTTGGCAAGGAAGGCCGTGCAGCGATTCTTCGCGAAGTGGCTAAAGGGTTGCAAATGCCTGTGGATGACATCATTCCATCTCGGGAAAAAGAAAAGTACATCAATAGGGTAGCTGCCCAAATGCAGGCTGAGGCTGCGAAAGCAGAAGCAGCAGGCGGTGGTACACCTACTCAACCTGATGGCTCTCCCAAAGGTGGACAAGATGCAAACACAGTTAGTAACCGTGACACTGGGGGTGCAGGATGATCCGACCATCACCAGAAGTTATTAAGGCTTTAGCTACGGTAGTACGCCAATATCCTGACGTTGTTAAGTTCGTTGAGGAATGGCGTATGCACGAGTTAGAGCAGCTACCACACGTCACACAGAATACGACACTTGCACAGGGGCGGTGTCAAGTTCTGACAGAACTTTTAAAGTTCATGAAAGAGTCCCCGGAAACTGCAGCAAAGTCAAAATGACAGCTGTTAATTACGCATACCGATAGGAGCGATTATGGCAATACCAAAGCAAGTTCAAAAACAATCTGAGGAAGTACAGGAGTTGTACAAGGAACTCAACGGCGAAACAGAAACAGTACAGGCAGAAACAGTACAGACAGAAACTGCCGAGGCTACTGAAGTACCTGCTGAGCAACCTGTAGAACAAGCTTCCGACAGTGTTGAAGAACAAGCACCTCAATCTGAAGCCAGTGAGCAAGGCACATCAGATACCCAACCTAAAGAAACTTGGGAACAAAAGTACAAAACGTTACAAGGCATGTATAACGCGGACGTTCCACGTTTGAACGCACAAAACCGTGAGATGCAAAGCCGAGTATCCCAACTGGAACAGTTGCTTAGCACTGTTAACAATCAACCAGCAGAACCTACTTCACCACCGCAATCTGATCCATTGATTACAGATGCTGATGTTAAAGAGTATGGTGATTCTATTGATGTTATGAGACGAGCAGCTCGCGAAGAAGTCAATGCAGCAAATGGGCGTATTGCACAGTTGGAGAAAACAATTCAGCAGTTGCAAGGAGTTGTGCCACAAGTGCATCAAGTGCAAGCACAACAAAAGCAATCTAGTGAACAAGCGTTTTGGACTGGAATTTCCAATGCTGTACCTAATTGGCAAGAGATTAATGATAACCCAGACTTTCAGACTTGGTTGTTAGAGATTGACCCGCTAACTGGTATTAGCCGTCAAACATATCTAGAGGATGCACAAAATAATCTAGATACTAATCGTGTGGCGCAGTTCTTTCAGACTTGGGCGCAGGCAAACGGTAAGGTCGAGACTGCTCATGTTAATGATCAAGCAAAGTCTCAACTCGAGAAACAAGTTGCACCGGGCCGAGGGCGCGGTGGTCAACCTGTAACTCAGGGTGCAAACCAGACATACTCACCTGCTGACATCGAACAATTTTTTAGTGATGTTAGAAAAGGTAGGTACAAAGGCAGAGAGTCGGAGCGGGGTCGAATTGAACGCGACATTTTCGCTGCACAACGAGAAGGTCGTATCGTAACTGCTAATTAAAGGAGGCTAATATGGCTTTTGCAGTAACTGGTGGCCGACCAGATTATACCGGCAACTTCATCCCAGAGATTTGGTCTGGGAAGCTGATTGAGAATTTCTACGACGCAACTGTGCTCGCAGCAATCTCAAACACTGACTATGAGGGTGAGATCAGACAAATGGGTGATACGGTTAACATCCGTACTACTCCTGAAATCACTATTCAAACCTATGTTAAGGGTCAAACTCTTGCAGTTGAAAATCCTGACAAGGCTAAACTACAACTCATCATTGACAAGGGCGAATATTTTGCTTGTGTTGAAGACGATGTTGATCAAGTTCAGTCTGACATCGCATTGATGGATATGTGGTCTAAAGACGCTTCAGAGCGTATGAAGATCAAAATTGATCAGCGTGTTCTGACTGATCTACTACCAGATGTATCCGCGAATAACAAAGGCCAAACAGCTGGCGCTATTTCTGGAAACATTGATCTTGGTGTAGCAGGTACTCCCGAAGCTCTTACAAAGAGCAATGTCATCGACAAAATCGTAGACATGGGAACAGTTCTTGACGAAGCTAACTGTCCAGAAGGGGATCGTTTTCTTGTGATTCCTGCAAAGATGGCTGGTCTTATCAAGCAATCTGACCTTAAAGATGCGTCTATTACTGGTGACAACGAGTCGCCGCTACGTAACGGACGTTTGGGCATGATCGACAGGTTCACTGTTTTCGTTTCTCATAACCTAAAGAAAACTGCGGGTGGTGAGTTCAGCGTAATCGGTGGTCACAAGATGGGCTTCACGTTTGCATCTCAGATGACAAACATGGAAACCATTAGATCTGAAACAACTTTTGGTAACATCATTCGTGGTCTTCAAGTTTACGGCTATAAAGTCGTTAAGCCTGAAGCTCTTGCCACAATGATTGTAACTGTATAAAGGAGGGCTTAGATCATGGCTACATATAATGATGGAAAAGGTTACAACCTTGGTACTGGTACTGCGCACGTTGCTGCAGGTATCAACAAAGTATCATCTGTAACTGTAGACCTAAACTTCGCTACTATCACTACTGAAAGGGCAGCAGCTGGTCTGACTGCACTTACAAGTGCTGATATTCTTGAAGTTATTAAAGTCCCAGCACAAACTTTGGTCACACATGTGGCTCTAGAAGTTACTACTGCTGAGGGCGGAACACTAACAGTTGACGTTGGTGACGGCGATAACACAGATGGATACCTTGATGGTGTTAACGCTAATGCTACAGCAGCATATCTTACTGTAGCTGGAACTGACGCTTATGAAGCTGGTAAGTATTACACAGCTGCTGATACAATTGACATTGTGCTTAACAATGCCGCTGATGCAGCAGTTATGAAACTTACAGCTGTAATGGTTGACTGTTCATAAACTTGGCTGGGGGGCTTCGGCCCCCCTCCCTACATAGGAGGTGTTATGGGTAAAGGTATGAAACATTATTTCCGTGACGGAACTGAACATAAAGGTGGTACACATAAGATGCCTAATGGTCAGTTACATTCTGGAAAGACACACGGTAAAACCAGTAAGCGTTTATTTCATTTTAAAGAGTTAAGTAAAACAGCTCAAAAAAAGGCTAAAGCGTAATGGCTAAAATCGACAAATCTAAGATGGCATGTAACAAACCAAAACGTCAAGTTTCTGGCGGTAAAAAGTTTGTTGTTAAGGCTTGTCAAAATGGTAAAGAAAAAATTATTAGGTTTGGAGATGCCAATATGAAAATTAAAAAGAATCAACCCGGAAGACGAAAAAACTTTAGGGCAAGACATGGTTGTGATAGCAGGCCACCATCTAAGATGACAGCTCGCTATTGGTCATGTAAGAAATGGTAGGTAATTATGGCAGCACCAAAAGCAAAATCTAAAAAAGACGCTTGTTACTATAAAGTAAAAGCTCGCTATAAAGTTTGGCCTTCAGCGTATGCTTCAGGAGCTTTAGCTAAATGCCGAAAGGTTGGAGCTGCTAATTGGGGAAAATCTAAAAAGAAGAATACAAAGAAGTAAAAACGTGATAGAAGTAAGAGGTGTATAATTATGGCAGTTCGCAAGACAGAGGAAGGAGCTAAACTTAAACGCTGGTTTAAAGAGAAGTGGGTAGATGTACGTACAGGTAAACCCTGTGGTAGACAAAAAGGAGAAAAAAGAAGTGGTTACCCTTATTGTCGCCCGTCTAAACGGGTTTCAAAAGATACCCCAAAGACAGCGTCAGAGCTTACTGCAGCTGAAAAGCGCAGCCGTCTTGCACAAAAGAAAAGCTCTAAGAGAGTTAAACGAGTTACGTAGGAGGTACAACAATGACTCAAAGATGGTTAAGAAATATTAAAGATGGTGAAATTTATGAGTGGGATGCAATTCTTGCTGATAATCCATTGACTGAAGAAGTGACTGAAGAACAAGCATTTCCAGAAAAACATATCCCTAAAAAACAAAAAAATAGAAAACCTAAAGTTGATCTTGAAACAAAAGAAATTCCTGAAGAAGGTGACTCTACACCAGAAGATCTTGCAGAAGAAGCAACAAGAGGTTTAGAGAGAGCAAGGAATAGTAAAGGTCATTATGTAAAAGATGATCCTACTACACCAGAAAACGAAGCATGGGTTGAGAAGAAGTGATATTAAATGATGTCATTACTGAAGTAAGACGGATCTTACAAGATACGAATAGCCCCCAGCGTTATTCGGATACTATCTTGGTAGGATTTGCTAACCAAGCACTTAAAAGAATAGCAGTGCTTAGACCTGATCTGTTTGCAATTATTGCTGAGATTCCCACTACTCAAGGTTCAGTAGTACAGTCTACACCTGCAGATTCTATCCGTCTTATTGAAATATATTCTGTAAAAAATGGTAATGGCATTATCGAAACTAATCGTGAAGCACTAGACCAAGCATACCCTACATGGATGAATGATCCTGAAGGTGCTGCTGTTAATTTTATGCGTCATGTTAGAAACGCAAACAAATTTTTTATTTACCCAAAAGCTCCTGCTAATCAAATATTGATAGGCGAGTATTCTCAAACACCACCAGATTACGATGGTACTACAGCAGTTGCATTGTTACCAGATGCTTACTTCCCAGTTGTTGTAGATGCCACTGTATTTATTGCTGAGTCAGTTGATAATGAGCATGTAAACTCACAACGGGCACAGTTGTTTCAACAATCGTTCACTCAAGCTCTTGGTGTTGCTGCACAGAGCAGGGCTATTACTGATCCTGAGCGAGGTGGACTTGATGAGGAGGATGTTACCTAATGCCAATATATACAAACAGAACATTCCTCGACATCGTTAATAGGTTATCTCCTAGTGTCCCCGGTTGCCCAACGCCAGTCGTAGAGCAATATGTTCGTGATGCTGCTATCGAAGCATGTGAGCGTACATTAGCTTGGCGTTATGAACAACCTTCGATTAGACTTGTTCCGGGTGCATATGATTATGCGTATGATACTCCTGACGATGCAGAGGTTCATGCGTTTATAACTGCCACTATAAATGGAAAACAGCTTACTCCTGTTACTATAGAACAGTTGTATGATCTTTATCCTACGTGGCCTAACCAAAGTGCTAATGAATATGCAGAGCCTAGATACATAACTCAATTAGACCCTGATAATTTCTCTGTAGCACCACTACCTGATAGTACTCAAAATTATGATGTTAGAATGATTGTATGTCTTAAACCTTTGCGTACAGCTACAAAAATGGATAAAAAGTTTCTTGATGAACTTGAAAATGTAATTATGCACGGTGCACTACAACATCTATTAGTTTTACCTGATAGAACATGGAGTGACAGAGAATTAGCTTCTTATCATGCTAAACAGTTTGCTTTTAAATTGTCGGAGCGTAGAGCTAGAACTAATATCGGTGCATCTAAATCGTCTGTCCGAGTACAGGCACAAAAATTTGCGTGAGGTAGATTATGGCTGAAACAATAAAACTAGTAAAAGGAGATGAATTACCACAAATCGTTTTAACGCTTACAGACGATACAGCTAACTCACCTTTAGATTTATCACTAGCTTCAACTAGTGTTTCTATAAAATTTAGAAAAAGAGGCACAACTACAACTTTGTCTACTATTAATACCGTTAAAGATGGTGCGGGTACTAATGGTAAAGTAATATTTAACTTTGCAGGCGGTGTACTTGATGTTGACCCCGGAGAATATGAAGGTGAAATTGTAATTGATTACAGTGGAAATGGCACTAATGTGCAGACTGTTTACGAAGTATTAAAGTTCAGAGTTAGAGCTAACTCGTAATGGCCAATAGCAGTATATCTATATCTTCTATTGTTATAAATTCAGTAATAAGTGCATCTGTTGCTGTATCTACTGTATCAGCTAGTCCTTCTTATCCTGATATTACAGTTGGGGTTTCAATATCTAACCAAAGTATAAATGCTAGTTATTTTATAGTGCCAACTAGTATTCTTCCTGAGCAGCAAGTTGAAGCTACCGATGTTGGAGACGGAGTTGGTGTAGAAACTGACTTACAAAAAGATTTTGAAACTTTTAAAACTGAAGGCCCAGCAGTAACAGATGATGGGGGCATTCGTAATATTCAGCTGGCAAAAACAGACTCAGTTACTATGGTTGAGTCTCGTGTAAAAGTATTTACAGATTTTATAGATTTTGATCCTAGTGATGCTGACGTAGATGCAACACCAGTTACTGTATCTGAATCAGCAGCAATAGATGTAACTATAGCAGATTTAGCAGATAATGATGATGTTACAGTTTCTGAGTCTACTGCTAAGAATCCTGCTAAACCGGGTATCACAGCTTCGGTGTCTACATCAGAAGCAATCAATCAATTGCGGCCTCATAAAAATGTCACAGACACAGCAACAACTTCTGAGGCAATTGATCGTTTTGATGTAACAACCGTATTAGATGACACAGTTACAGCTACAGAAGCAATAGCTAAAAACCTTACACAGATTAGTACTGACGATGTAACTGCAGTTCAATCAAACATAAAAGCATTTACTTCAAATATAGATTTTGATTTATCAGATGCTGATGTAGATCCTGATCCTGTTACAGCTTCAGACCAAATAAATATTTTTGCCTCAACTAAAGGTTTAACTGATACTGTTAGTGCTACAGAGTCTACAGCCAAAAACTTTACTCATGGTGGTTTTAATGATACCGCATCACCCGTAGAGTCTACAGCTTTTAATGTAACTATACCGGGATTTGCAGATAGCTTTACAGCAGTAGAAGGTATAAAGTTAGAACCTAACATTCCTGTGTCAGACACTGTTTCTGCTACAGAATCTGCTGTGTTTAACATACAACAGGCTTTTTCTAATACAGCATCTGTTACAGAAAATTTAGTTACTAGCTTAATACTAGGCGAGTCAGATTATGTTTATCCTAGTAGAGTTTACGCGATTGATGCTGATAATAATCCGTCAAGTATTAGGGGTTATCACAGAGGTTTAGGAGAATCAGGCAGAGCTTTTGTACAAGATGTATTTAGGTTTGGGACTGATGGTAGAGAAGAATTTGTTGGTATTATTGGCGGTGCGGGCTTAATAAATAACCCACAGATAAATAACGATACAATAACGTACGGCGATTCAACAAACGCTGGACTATTGGTTAATTTCATATATACTGATACAGACGATACTGAACTTAATGGACATTTCTTAAATGAGACTCCATTATCTGCAGGTCGGCATACATAAAAGGAGATGGGCATGATTAATGATACTATCAAAGTAACAGGTGAACTAAAAATTACTGTTACAAAACCTGACGGTAACGTACATGAAACGATTGTACCTAACATCGTTGTTACTGACGGTAAAGAATATATTGCGTCACGAATGAAAGACGCATCAGCTACAGCTATGAGTCATATGGCTATCGGCACTGGCAGCACTGCTGCAGCCGCTGGTGATGCAGCTCTTGGAACTGAGGCTGGCCGGGTAGCGCTTACGTCAACTACTGTAACTAGTAACGCAGTTGCTTATGTTGCAACATTTGCTGCTGGTACGGGTACAGGAGCAATTACAGAGGCTGGAATATTTAACGCATCTTCAAGTGGTACACTTCTATGTAGAACTGTCTTCAGTGTAATTAACAAAGGAGCTGCTGATACACTAGGTATTACTTGGACTGTTACTGTAAACTAAGGAGTTAAGTTGTGAGTGTAAAATTCTCTAACAATGGTCACTCCACGTTAGCTGCTAGTTTATCTAACAGCGCAACTAGTATTACTGTTGCAAGTGGTCATGGCGCTCGTTTTCCATCTCTTTCGAGCGGTGAGTATTTTTACGCTACACTAATTGATTCTTCTAACAATCTTGAGATTGTTAAATGTACAGCACGTTCAAGTGACGTACTTACAGTAACTCGTGCTCAAGAGAACACAACAGCAAGAGCTTATGCTATTGGTGATCGAATTGAGCTTCGTGTAACAGCACAAGGTCTTACTGAAGCTGCTGATCCATATGATAAGAGTACTTCATCTACGGGGTCTTTTGCACTTCCTAAAGGCACTGATGCACAAGAACCTGCAGCGAGTGGTACTGAGGGACACATTAGATATAACACTGATGATGACGTTGTATATTTTTCGAATGGCTCAAACTGGCTAAAAATTTCTTCTGTGGTTTCTACGCTAAGTAGTGTTACAGGCCAGATATACGTGGGGGGTGCTTCCACACTTACTTTAACAGGAAAAGGATTCCAAACAGCTAACTTAGTTGTTAATTTTCTTCAGTCTTCCGATTCTGTTGATGTAAATGTAACTGTGACACCTTCATCTGATACAGCTGCAACAGTAACTGTGCCTTCCTCGGTATTTAGTAATCTCACAGCTGGTAATGTTGTAACAGTTAGTGTTACTAATTCAGACGGTATTCAATCTGCAGGCGTATCTAAAACTGCTATAGCTTTACCTTCAGGCGGTACTGTAACAACGTATGGTTCTTACCGAGTACATAGTTTTACTTCTTCTGGTACATTTACCGTAGATTCCAATAGTCCAGCACTTACTGCTGATATTTTAATTGTCGCTGGCGGCGGTGGCGGCGGTAGAGCTGGTAGTGCATCTAGAGGAGGAAACGGAAATAACAGTGTTTTTGGGTCGTACACCTCAATCGGAGGCGGCGGAGGTGGCGGGTCTGATGACTCAAATACAGCTCAGTCAGGAAATAACGGCGGCTCAGGCGGAGGCGGCGGAGGTGATGACTCAGGTGGTGACGCACCCGGTGGCTCAGGAACATCAGGACAAGGAAACAATGGCGGAGGTGGTTCAGGACACACGAGTGGAGACCTCGGCGGTGGCGGCGGAGGAGCTGGAGCTGCTGGACAAACACAAATTCCAAGTAATAAAGCAGGTAACGGCGGAAACGGTACAAATAACGATTTTAGAACAGGTTCAAATTTTGCTTACGCAGGTGGCGGCGGAGGCGGCACAAACAGTGGACAAGGTCAAGGAGGTACTGGAGGCGGCGGTAACGGCGCTATTTCCGGTAGTTCTAATGCTCAAAACGGCGACACTAATAGAGGTTCTGGAGGCGGCGGAGGAGCTGGTGACGGATCAGGTGGCGGCGGCGGAGCTGGCGGTATGAGAGCTTTAACTGGTATTTCAGTTTCAGGTTCTAATACTGTTACAGTTGGTGCAGGCGGCAGTGGCCCCGGAAGTGGAAATAATAAAGGTGGCAATGGTGGTTCAGGCATTGTCGTAATAAGGTTTCAATTATAGGGAGGCAACATGGCACATTATGCAAAAGTAGTTGATGGTATTGTAACTGAAGTCATTGTTGCTGACTCAGACTATATCAATACATTTGTAGATAATTCTCCCGGAGAATGGGTTCAAACTTCATACAATACTGCAGAAGGTGTTCATGCAGATGGAGGTACTGCGCTGAGAAAAAACTTTGCACAGGTTGGTGATCATTATGATGGAACAGGTTTCTATTCACCAAAACCTATGGCTAGTTGGGTGTTTGATGATACAAAGTATGTATGGAAAGAACCTATTCCCAAGCCAGATGATGGCAAAGATTATTATTGGGATGAGGAGGCATATCAGAACGATAACTCCAAAGGGTGGGTACTTCATGAGGGAGATCACTAATGGGAGTTAAAGTTACAAATAATGCTTTTGGTACTCTGTCAGCTAGTATTAATACTTCTGACACTACTGTTACTCTTGATACGGGACAGGGTGCACGTTTTCCTACTCTCGGCTCTGGCGATTACTTTTACGGGACTATCATTGATACTAGCAATAATCTCGAGATTGTAAAAGCAACTGCTCGTTCTACAGATTCTTTAACTGTAGTTCGTGCTCAAGATAATACTACAGCTCGTGCTTTTGCTATTGGTGATAGGTTTGAGCTTAGACCTACTGCTGCGTTGTTCGGAGATATTGATATTAGAGGTTCTGGAGGTACGATTTCTGGTGCTATAGATATAGAATCTTCAGCTCAAGAAATTCTTCATGCTACAGGTACAAACGCTAATCAAGTTCGTATGAAAATCGAAAACACGACTTCCGGAGTTGATTATGCTTATTATGAGGCAAAAACAGACAACGGTTCTGGCTATCTCATACACAACGGCACGGGCTTAGGTAACAATCTTGCGTCCGGCGAGACTTACGTTTGGTCAAACCCCGGTAAAGTGTCTCTTATTCCGGGTGGTAATATTGCTAAAAAACTAGAAGTAGCTACTAATGGTAATGTTTCTATAAATGGTAAACTTTATGGTGGTGGGCTAGTTTTACTAGGTCAGTCTAGTTGGACTTCTAATACTACTGGCGCTATCTTCGATGTTTTTGATTATACAAAATACTCAAATTATATACTAACTTGGACTGTATCTCATGCTCCTAACTGGAACCACACTTATTTTAGATTTAGAAATAGTAGTGGTGATATTACCGCTAATGATTATCATGGTGTAGCTGCTTGGTATGGTTCACAACAAACCGATAGTCATCCCACTTACAATACAAACGGAAACTACGGTGGGCAGCGAGATTTTATATGGATGGCTGGTAATGGTACAAGTTATGCTTCTCAAGGGATGGCTATAATTAGTATTCCTCACGATGGGTCTTGGGCTAGAGCACAGATACGAGGAGATTCTCAACTTATTCATAGAACTAGCACTACTCATTATTTGGAGCAGTTTAGCGGCGCACTTACGGTTAACCCTAGCCATACAACTGTAACAGGCTGTCATATATACGGCTCTGGAGGCAATAGCCAGTATGGATCATTTGAAATATTTGGGGTTGAGAGGGGGTAATTATGGCTGAGAAATATTACCAAACAATAAATGGCGAGCGAGTAGAGATTACAGGTGACGAGCTTACTGCTAAACAAGCAGAATGGAAGGCTGTTGCCGATGGTATTCCTGCAGTGGAACTTGAACAACTTAGAGCAGAGCGTAATGCTAAACTAGCAGATTGCGATTGGGTAGTTGTTAAAGCACAAGAAGATGATACAGCAGTGCCAGCAGCTTGGGCTACATATAGGCAAAAGCTAAGAGATATAACAAAAACATATAAAAGCACAGAAGAGTTGGATAAGGATGGTAATCCTACAGGTTTTGCATGGCCGGAGAAACCTAGTGAATAAACGGACGCTTCTATACATGTTGCCAAATGGTGCATTCGTTAGAACAGAAGATCCACCAGAAGGCGCAATTATTGTAGAAGAACCAGAACTTCCTGATGAGCCAGAAGTGGGAGTGGAAGATCAAACTAAGGCAGTATTGGGTTTAGAGGATGACTAAAAAGATGACGACAGTAGAACTTCAACAAGAACTACTTAAGCATGAAGCTGTTTGTGCTGAGCGTTATGATATGATCATCTTCCGAATCACAAGACTCGAGCGGATAATGCTAGCAGCCGCTGGATGTTTAATCGTCGGACTAGCATCTATTTTAACAGCAATACTAATAGGAGGATAATATGCCGGGATATGGAATGAAAAAAGATAAGAAGAAAAAAGTTATGTCTTATGGAACAGGCGGTAAAATTAAAAAAACAAAAAAACCGATGTCCTATAAAAAAGGCGGAGTAGTTAAGAAGAAATAAACTATGGAACTTATTTATGTTGGAGTATGTAGCAGCAGCGAACGCGGCCTATTCGGTCATTAAATCTGCCGTCCAAAATGGGCGGGAGCTAACTTCCGTCGGTAAGCAGATTGCAGCTTTTACACATGCTACAGATGATCTAGCTAAACACGCACAAAGAAGAAAAAACAGTATATGGTCAAATTTCACAGGTAAAGATGAAAGTGATCTAGAAGAGTTCATGGCTTTAGAACAGCTAAAACAAAAAGAGAATGAACTCAAAGAAATGATGATATATCTAGGCAGGCCCGGTTTACATAGCGATTATGTAAGGTTTTGTGTTGAAGCTAGAAAACGAAGGCAAGAAGATGCCAAAGAGCGAGCTAAAAAGTGGGAAGAGCTTAAAGAAAACATATTGTTAGGTATCCTTTGGTTTCTAGGTATTCTTGTATTATGTGCAGTTACTTTCGGAACTGCGTATGTGTTAAGGAAACGGGGGATAGTATGACGAAAAAACTACAAACTAAATCCAAATATGCTGAGTATGACCAAGATGGTGATGGTATAGTTACTGATGAAGAACTTGGTCATGTTAAAGAAATTAAACAAACAGAAGATGCTTCACGAAAAAACCTAGCTCAACTTAGGATGGCTAGGTTTTCTTTAATTGCAATGGGTGTGTTTACTGTAGCTATGTTTTTTATACCAATAGAAAGAGTTAACGCACTGGCTGATATTAGTAATTTATTTTACCTTACAGGTGGTGGTGTGGTTGCTACCTATATGGGGACGACTGCTTGGACACAACGCAGTACGAACGGGAAATGATAACAGTGTTTGCTTTACATATATATCTTGGAACTGCTTTACAGCCGCCTGTAACTTATTGGTATGATATTAATCGGTGTAGATATTTTGCTAGGCGTATTATGAATCAACCTCCAATGCCAGCAGAAACAAGCACACCACGGGAAAAAATTACAGCAATATGTAAACTACAAAAGGTAAAAAATGGTACTGAAATTTACCACTAGATGGTGTATAAACAGATGATATGGCTACAAAATTAAGTGAAAATACCGAGGTATCTTTACCACTTCGTAATATGATAAGCCTGATTGCAGGTGCTTCATTAGCAACGTGGGCGTATTTTGGTATTGTAGAAAGGTTAAATAATATCGAAACTAGAATTACTCTAATGGAAGCTGATCTGGAGAAAAACACAGAGTTTCGTATTAAATGGCCTAGAGGTGAAATGGGGAGTCTACCTGCAGACTCTGAGCAGTTTATGTTAATTGAACATTTAGCTAAAGAGTTTGAAAAGTTACAAACCCAAATAGAAGATGGTCAAGCACCGTATGACCAGCAACAAAAATTAACCTTGGAGTTTTATGAAAAACGTATAACGTCCATAGAAGAAAACATAGAAAAGTTAAGGAACGGATCACCATGATAGAACTAGTTTTTGTGTTACTTCTATACAGCAATGGAGAAGCTATAGAATATACGCCCTATGATAAATTATCAGAGTGTTTGTCCACAAAAAGAACAATTAAACGTAACGTTAATGGCGGTGTAAACTTTGATAACCAGTGGAAATGTAAAGAATTAAAAGTAAAGCTGGAAAAAAATTCAGATGGGAGTTATGATATAGTAGAACTTATGGAGGAGTAACGTATGTTACAAACACTAATAGGGCCAGTAACTGGCTTACTTGACAAGTTCATAGAGGACAAAGATCAGAAAGCTAAGTTGGCACACGACTTGGCTACGATGGCAGATAAACATGCCCAGCAGATAGCGCTCGCTCAAATCGAAGTTAATAAAGCTGAAGCAGCATCTGGTTCATTATTCAAAGGCGGTTGGCGTCCAGCGGTTGGCTGGGTTTGTGCAATCGCATTTGCATACCACTTTATAATCAAAGACCTAATTATATTTGGTGCATCTTTTGCTGGTGCAGAACTACCTGAGTTACCTGAATTTGACATGGGTACACTCCTAACTGTTTTG
>TARA_R100000231_G_scaffold132158_1_pt1 | contig 27395 bp, 28 predicted proteins | sample TARA_R100000231 | Tara Oceans TARA_R100000231 (sample SAMEA2620565) | marine metagenome | biome: marine biome (ENVO:00000447); feature: surface water layer (ENVO:00002042); material: "saline water (ENVO:00002010), including plankton (ENVO:xxxxxxxx)" | depth 5 m | reverse complement strand
AACACATTAAAGATAATCATACGTACTTTTGCAGAGTTAACCAACTTTTAAATTATGCGGGTTAATGTAATTATACCAAATTTTAACAAAGCTGAGTTTTTATCAAGGTGCTTGGATAGTTGTATAAATCAAGATCATAAAGATTATAAAATAATTTTTATTGATAACGAAAGCACTGATAAAAGTTTGGACATAGCTAGAGAAATCTTGTCATCAGGTAATAAAGATTATATAATAGATCAAGCTAAAAACATATATCCTCAATGCTGGGACGAGTGTTTACAGAAAGCTTTTGATTATTTAGATGGCGATTATTACACAATTGTAGGCTCTGATGATTTTATAGCTGAAACTTACATCTCTAGCTTTTGTGGCTGGGTTAAAACACAAAAAAAAACTATACTATGTGCTCAATCTGATTTAGTATGGATTAGAGATAATCAAGCAATTCAAAAAACAAGACATCAATATTTAGATATTGAAGATTTAAAATCAAAAATGCTAACGGGCTGTTATGTAAATACACCTTCAGTATTTTATCATATTGATATTTTTAAAGATAAAACTTTAAAAAGGGAGCCTGAGCTTTATAGTGGGGCTGCTGATTATGAATTTTATTTTAAACTTTTAGATAAAAACATTTATATACATAATATAAACGAGTTCATAGGCTACTATTACGGAATAAATGAAAAACAATCTACATGGGAAATGCATAGAAAAACAATTTCTTATGACAGCATAATTCAAAGCAAGTGGAGAAAATTATGGAACAAATATTAGACTTAGTAAAAGAATATATTGACGCAAAAGAAAAACCTAAATGGGTTGCTGGTGAGGATTGGGTTCAATACTCTGGCCCAACTTTTGATTCCAATGAATATATAAATGCTATAAAATCTTTACTAGAGGGATGGTTTATATTAGGTAAAAAAGGCAGAGAATTTGAACAAAAATTTGCAAAATATTTAGGCAAGGCTGATGGCGTTTTAGTAAATTCTGGAAGTTCTGCCAATTTGCTTATGGCTTCTTTACTTAAAACTAAACGAGGAGGTTCTTTGCCAGAAGGCAGTAAATTCATAACGCCAGTTGTTTGTTTTCCCACTACTATAAATCCTTTAATACAAAATGGATTTGAACCTATTTTTGTAGATGTAGAGATTCCAAATCTTAATTTAAATTTAGATAAAGTAGAAGAAATTTTAGAAAAAGATAAAGACATAAAAGGTATTACTTTTGCACACGTTTTAGGAAATCCACCTGACATGGATAGACTAATGGAGATAATTAAAAAATATAATTTAATATTTTTAGAGGACTCTTGTGATGCCCTAGGGTCTACATGGAATGGAGATCCTTTAGGATCTTTTGGTGATGTTTCAACTTGTTCTTTTTTTCCAGCGCACCACATGACGATGGGAGAGGGGGGTTTTGTTGCAACCAATAATCGAATTCATAGAAATGCTTTAGCTTCCCTTAGAGATTGGGGTAGAGCATGTTATTGCAATGCTAAAAAACCTGGGGATGTCACCTGCGGCACAGCTTGTGGTAATAGATTTAATTCTTGGTTTAAAGACTGCAAAGAAATAATCTATGATCATAGATATGTATTCACTGAGATAGGATATAATTTAAAACCTACTGAGATGCAAGCGGCGATGGGTTTAGCTCAATTAGATAAATTAGATTACATGCATTCTGCTAGGAAGAAGAATTTTGAAAAACTTACTAACTCACTTTCAAAATATTCTGAGTATTTACATTTACCAGTAAAGCATGAAAAAGCAGATGTTTCATGGTTTGGCTACCTAGTTACTGTAAAAGAAAATGCGCCTTTTAAGAAGCAGGATTTAGTGAATTTTTTAGAAGATTCAAAAATACAAACAAGATCATATTTTACTGGAAATGCGTTATTGCACCCTGCGTATTCCAAGTTTGCACAGAAGTATGATAATCCTATAGAAGATTTTCCTGTCGCAACTAGAAGCACAAGAGACACTTTCTTTATGGGTGTCTACCCTGGAATAACAGAAGAGCAAATGAATTATATAGGAGATAGAATAGATAAGTTTTTCTCAAAAATTTGAACAATGAAAGTAGTTTATATCACTGGCTGTTTAGGATTTATAGGCTCGTACATAACACGAGCATGTTTACAAAAAGGTTATTTTGTTAAGGGTGTTGATAAATGCTCTTACGCATCAAATAAAGATCTACTTGAAGAGTTTAAATTAAATGAAAGATTTTCTTTTGTTAAGTCTGATATAAATGATTTAAAATTTTTATATGAGTGTGATTATGTAATCAACACGGCAGCTGAAACTCATGTTGGTAACTCCATATCAAATAGCGATGATTTTATTTCATCTAATATAAATGGTGTCCATAATTTATTGAAATTACTAAAAAACTATAGGCAAGAAACTTCTAAAAAACCTATCTTAATACATTTTAGCACTGATGAAGTATACGGGGATATTAACAGGGGAGAACACTTAGAGACAGATCCTTTAATACCAAGTAACCCATATTCAGCAACTAAAGCAGCAGCTGATATGCTAATAATGGCTTGGCAACGAACCCATCAAATCTCCTACGTAATAGTTAGACCTACAAACAATTATGGCATGGGTCAGTATGTTGAAAAATTAATACCTAAAGCTTGTAAATACATACACTTAAAAAGAAAACTGCCTTTACATAACAAGGGTTTACCAGTGAGAAATTGGCTACATGCTAAAGATACAGCCTCAGCAGTCATGAAAATTATTGATGTAGGAGCTTACAATCAAATATATAATATAGCTGGATCTTTTGAAGAGAGAAATTATACAGTTTTCCAAAAAATATTAAATCATTTGGATAAGGGGTCAGTAGAGGACCACGCAGACTTTTCATATGATAGAGATGGCCAAGATATGAGATATGCCCTCAACGATGATAAAATTAAAAAGTTAGGATGGTCTCCAGAGGCGGTTTTTGACGATGAATTACCAAAAATTATAGATTATTATAATAATAAATTCATATGGTAAAAAAATTAGAGCGTAGACTTTTAGACATAGCTTATAAATACAAAATAAGCCACCTCACTTCTTGTTTAACTGCTTTACCTATAATTTATAATATTTATTTAAATAAAAATAAAAATGATGTTTTTATATTGTCTTCTGGTCATGCAGCTTTAGCTCTTTATGTTGTATTGGAGCATTTTGAGTTTCAATGTGCGGAAACTTTATTCAATCAATTAGGTGGCCATCCACACAGAAATTTAAAATATGGAATTCATTGCTCTACAGGAAGTTTAGGCATGGGTATTACTGTTGCTGTAGGCAGGGCGCTAGTTAATAAAAATAAAAATTATTATGTTCTTATAAGTGATGGAGAGGCCGCTGAAGGGTCTGTCTGGGAGTCATTAAAATGCATCAAAGAAAAGAACATACAAAATATACATGTATATGTTAACTGTAATGGATATTGCGCTTACAACACAGTTGATCAAGCTTATTTAAGGGATAGACTAAAAGCTTTCTTACCAAGCATAAAAATCATAGAAACAAAAGTCGATAAGTACAAATTTTTAAAAGGTCTCAATGGGCATTATCACATAATGTCAGAAAATGATTACAAATCCATATGAGAAAAAAATTTGCAATAATGTTACATGAGGCAATGGCCACAGATCATAACATTCAGCTTTTAACAGCTGATTTAGGTTATGGGCTTTGGGATCAAATAAAAATAGATTATCCAGATAGATTTTATGACTTTGGCTCATCAGAGCAACTTATGATTGGCGCAGCAGTAGGCATGTGCATGGAACAAAAAATACCGATCTGTTATTCAATAACTCCTTTTTTACTGTACAGACCTTTTGAATTTATAAGAAATTATATTGATCATGAAAAGATGCCAGTAAAATTAATAGGAGGTGGTAGAGATAAAGATTACGGTAATTTAGGTTTTTCTCATTGGGCTGAGGATGATTTAAAAATATTAAAAAACTTTAAAAATATAAAAAGGTTTAAACCTGATTCTTTAGATAAAAAAACTTTTGATAACTTTTTAAATAAGCCTGAACCAGCATATTTAAACTTATCTAAATGAAAAAAATTCTTATAACTGGAAAATCTGGATATATAGCCACTGAGCTGAGAAAATATCTTTCTGCCAAGCATGAAGTTACTGCCATTGGTAGAGAGGACTTTTCATTAGAGAATACAGTGAAAACTGATGAATTTTTTAATAAATCATTTTATGATGTAGTAATACATTCAGCCATAGTAGGTGGCAACAGAGTATATCCTGACAACATAAACTGTTTAAAAAGTAATATTAATATATTTTTAAATATATTAAAAAATAAAAAAAATTTTGGCAAGTTACTTAACTTTGGATCAGGAGCGCAATTTACATTACAACCTAAGTATTATGGGTTGAGTAAAAAATTAATTAATAATTTTATTCATGAAACAGAGAATTTTTATGACCTTAGAATCTATGGAGTGTTTGATGAAAATGAGCCAGAAACTAAATTTATAAAACGATCTATAAAGTCTAATTTAGCCAAAGAAAAAATATCTATATTCAACAACAAAATGATGGATTACATCTATATGCCTGATTTATGCTCCTTAGTTGAATATTACATTGAATCAAAAAACCCAAAAAAAGAGATAGATTGTTGCTATAAAGACAAACTTACTCTTTTTAATGTGGCTAACTTTATAAATTCAATAAGCGATTTTAAATCAAAAATAGAAGTTGAAAGTTATAGTTATGATCATTACATTGGTCCAAAAATTGATTTACCTGTAAAAGTTTTAGGTTTAAAAAAAGGATTAAAGAAAACATTTAAGCAAATTAAAAATCAATGAAAGTAGGCTGTCTAATATATTCTGACCATAAAAAATTTAAAAATTTACATGACAATGCGGTAAATAGTTTCACTGCATTTCATCCAGATGTAGAAATGTATTCTTTTGATTATACTAGCGACTGTGAGTTTATAAAGTTCGCTAAAAAAACAATGAGAAAAAATATTCCAGCTGGACCGTTTAAATATGGTTTAGGTTATTTGCTTCTTGAAAATAAAAATTTAGATAAATTAATTATTTTAGGGGCAGATACAATAACATGCTCCAGATTACATGAATTTTTAAATGATAACACTCATGATATTTTGACGACATTAGATTATCCGTATGATCTACAAGTTAACAATCTTGCAGTATCTACTAGCGAAAATCACGTTAATGCAGATGTAGTTTGCTTTAACAATAAAGACAGTCTAAGTTATTTATTACGTCTTTGGAATGAAAATAAATTTACTTATCAAGAACAAGCAGCTTTAAACATTATTTGTAATCGAACGAGTGTGTTGACTGGATTTAAAAACAAAACGGTCGATGGGGATTTTAAAAATTCAGATGTAGTTTATAACGTTAGATCAAAAGGAAACTTTGTAGCTCAACCTAACTCATTACCTTGGGCTAAATATATTAAAAAATATAAAGTCATTAACAATAAACTTTTTACTAGCACACATGAATATATATCAAAAAGCAAACAAATAAAAGTTTGGCATTATTGTCAAGGCTGGGGTGTTTGTAGCGATGAGGAAATGCAGAGAGGTATTGATTTTTTTACAAACGAATGTTTTAATAATGAAACCTTAAAGTTTTTTAAAGAAACATGCAATTGCAAATTTTAAATTTAATATTATGTGGAGTAAAAATCTAAAAAAAAATATAATAGGCATACCCCTTAAAAAAAATGTTAATGAGTGGCAATCTAGTACGCCAATGCCAGAGGATCAGTTGTCAGATTTGAAATCTAAAGGTTTTGTTGGAGACTTTAAAGATTATGAAAAAGATCAAAATTTAGCTAAATTAATTGAAGGTAAAAAAATAGCTGTTGTGGGTCCATCTCCACATTTAGAGGGTTTAAACTATGGAGAAAAAATAGATTCTTATGATATTGTAATTAGATTAAATCAAAAATTCGCCATACCAGAAAACAAATATAAAGACTTTGGAAGTAAGACTGATATTATGTTTGGCAGCTTTAATCATTTAAACGTGTGGGAGTGTAATCAAAATAAAGATTATATAAAAAGCTTAAAACTTTTAGTTTGTCCAATGTTATCAATGTGGGATTTAAACGAACAAAATAAATGGTTTGATGCTACTGGAGTTCCTTATCATAATGTTTGTGATGGTTATCTATTTAAAATATTTAAAGAAGTAGGAACAATATGCAACACGGGTTTTGCAAGTTTAATTGTATTACTAAATTACAAAATAGAGGAACTTTTTTTAACGGGCATGACATTTTTTGATATGGATAAATGGGGCAATGTTTATTTTGATGAATATTATGATTCAATCAAAGCGGCGACTGGAGACACTTATGGATCTTGGAATCCTGATAGACTTGTAGATGCTCGCGCATCTCGGTCTGACATACATGTTCAAAAGCCCCAAATAAATTATTTCAAAAAAATTATTAGAAAATATCATTTAAATCCTTTATACTTAGACGATTATTTAAAAGAAAAGTTTTTGAGCAATGAGTAAATTAGTAGCTATGATACCTGCCAGACTCGGCAGCAAAAGAATTACAAAAAAAAATCTAAGGATTTTAAATGATAAACCTTTAGTAGCTTACGCTATAGAGGTAGCCATACAATCTGAATGCTTTGATGAAATTTACTTAAACTCAGAGTCTTTGATATTTAAAGAAATAGCAGAAAAATATAAAATTAAGTTTTATCATAGACCTGAATATCTATCAGAGGACGATAAAACAAATGATCATTTTGCTGAAGATTTTTTACAAAATGTAGATTGCCATAAACTAATTCAAATTCTACCTACTTCACCATTTATAACAGTAAAAGAAATAAAAAACTTTATTTCAGAAATGGATAATTATGACACTTTAATTTCCACTGTTGATCAACAAATAGAGTCTCTGTATCAAGGCACTTCTATAAACTTTGATAAACAAAAAGTAACGCCTCCGTCTCAAGAATTAGAACCTATAAAAACTTACGCTTGCTCTTTAATGGGTTGGGATAAGTCTAATTTTTTAGAAAATATGAAAAAATATAACGCGGCTTATCATGGGGGAGATGGCAAAGTTGGATATTTTACCTTAAAAGGTTACTCTACTATAGACATAGACACTGAGGAGGATTTTCAATTAGCTGAGATAACTGCTCGTTATCTAAAATCAAAAGAAAATTTTAAAGTGCAATATTATCAAGCTGGAGAAGTTTATGATAATGATAGATTAAGAGTTTTATTAGAGGATGGTGTTACGGATAATAACAACATGGATAATTTTAATAAAGATGTAGCTTCTATAAAACAAATAATAGATAATAATCCAAAAGATAAGTTTTGGTCTCATACATTAATAAACTCTAAATCAACTTGTGTTACGCTCATAGCGCAAATGCCTGGAGAGGGAAATCGTTTACACTATCATAGTGACTGGGATGAGTGGTGGTACATAGTAAAAGGTGAATGGGAGTGGTTTGTTGATGGCGAAACTATGACTGTAAAACAAGGCGATATTGTATTTATTGAGCGATATAAACACCATAAAATAACTGCTATAGGATCTGAACAGTCTATAAGATTAGCCGTAAACAGAGAAGATATTAATCACATTTACCCAGCTGATTCAAGTGATTAGAGAACACTCATTTCCTGACGAAACATATCAAGTTGGAATAGATTTTGACGGAGTAATTCATAAAAATTCAAAAGGTTTTTATGATGGGACTGTATATGACGAACCAGTGGAGGGCGTTTACGATGCTTTAAAAAAGCTATCTGAGAAGTATCAAATAATAATTTTTAGCGCAAAAGCTAGGAAAGACCGCATGCTTATCAACAATAAAACAGGAGATGAGTTGATTTGGGACTGGTTAAAAAAATATAAATTAGATTGTTTTGTTACTAGCGTAACTTCAGAAAAACCAAGGGCTGTATTTTATGTAGATGACAAATCATTTAGATTTGAAAGTTGGAAAAATTGTATGAAAGATCTTATGTCGCATGAGTTTATTTAACATCAAAATAAATTTTGACAAAAGCAAAGGTAGTTATATTTATGATAAAACTACTAAAAAAAAATATTTAGATTTTATGGGGATGTATTCATCGCTTCCTCTTGGTTACAATCATAGAATATTTAAAAATAGACAGTTTAAAAAAGATATTAGTAGAGCTTGCAAACTTAAATTAGTTAATTGCGAAATTTTATCTGATGAGTTTGATAAGTTTTATAAATGTTTTAAAGAGTTTACATGTTTAGATGTTTACAAAAATTATCACTTTACTTGTACTGGAGGTTTAGCAAATGAGGCGGCTGTAAAAACTGCCATGTGGCATAAAAATCCAGATCCAGATGCCAAAATTATTTCAATAGCAAATAGCTTTCATGGTATTAATTCAGTTGGTAATTTTTTAACAACGCGTTTCGCAGCAGTGGATGAGAGGCTTGGTGATATTTTTCGAGATTATCATGATAAACAAATTCATGCCTCATCCATAGATGAAGCTATAAATGCTATAAATGATAACGATAAAGTTCAGGGAGTTCTAGTAGAACCTATACAATCCACTTTTGGAGATAATTATCTAGATAAAAATCAATTACAATCTCTTTACAAAAAATGCAAAGAGAAAAATGTGCCATTGATTTTTGATGAAGTTCAAACAGGCTTTTGTAGCACAGGTAAAACTTGGTATTTTGAACATTTAGAAGTTTTTCCTGATATTGTAGTTTTTGGCAAAAAATCACAAGTTTCTGGCATAATGGTAAAAGAATCTCATTCTAAAGTTTTTGAAATGCCAAAGAAATTGTCCGTAACATTTGATGGCGATCTTATAGATATGATAAGATGCCACTATATAATCAAAGCAATTAAAAAAAACAAACTAAAAGAAAACGCTACTAAAATGGGAAAGATTCTAACTACACAGTTATCGCAAATTAAAGATATACATAATGTAAGATCTAAAGGTTTATTATTAGCCTTTGATTTTGAGTCTAAAGTTTTAAGAGATAAATTTTATAAAAAATTATTTTTAAATGGCATGCTATGTAACCCTACTGGAAAAAATTCAATTAGAATGAGGCCAAATTTAGCAGTAAAAGAAATTGAAGTTGAACAAAGTTTAGAAATAATTAAAAAAAGTATATAATCTTATCATGAGGCATATTGATTTTGAAAATATAGAAAATAAATTTGATACGACTCTTAATAGCCTTGAGTGGAAAAAATTAACTGAAGATTTTAAAAAAAGCGATGACATATACTTAGTCGCAAATGGAGGTTTGTGGGCGGTAGCTAATCACGCTGCTGACGATTGCACTAGACTTTTTGTAAAAGCAGGAATTAAAAAATCAGTTAGCGCTATGGAAAGTCAATGTTTAATGACTAGCATAGCTAATGATTACGGGTATAATCATTTATTTTTAAGATGGCTTGAATTGCAAAAAAATAGCGGCAAAATGAGTAAAAAATCCATGATAATAGGATTATCTTGTTCAGGAAGTTCTAAAAATGTGATATCATGTTGTCACTGGGCTTTAGAAAATAATTTTAAAACAGCAATGATCTCTGGACAGTCAAGAGGTATTTTGGAAGACGCTGTAAATGAGATTAATTTGAATTGTAAGTACTTTCATACGGTTGAAGTTTTAAGTTTAATTCTTTTTTATGATTTAATACATGACTTAGGAGCTGAATGCCCAAGTATAAAACAAGAAGTGATTAGAAAAAACCTTTCTCAACCCTTAGTGAGAGATCCTATAAATGAGTAAAATTTTAGTTACAGGAGGCTCTAGTATGGTGGGTAAACATTTAAAACAATACCTACCAGATGCAATATATCTTTCTAGTAAAGATTGTGATTTAACAGATCAAAAATTAGTTAAAAATCTTTTTAATGATTTAAAACCAGATCTGATAATACATTTAGCTGCTAAAGTTGGCGGTATAATGGATAATATAAACAATCCCGCCACTTTTTTTGATGATAATGTTTTAATAAATACAAACGTTATAAGATATGCTTATCAAAGTGGATGCAAAAACTTAATATCAGTTTTAAGCACTTGCATATATCCTGATCATGTAACGAATTATCCGTTGACGGAAGATCAATTGCATTCAGGGCCGCCAACCAAAAGTAATTTTGCATACGGATACGCAAAAAGATCTATGTCAGTGCAAATCGACGCATATAACAAACAATACGGAACTAATTATAGTTCTGTAATACCATGTAATTTATACTCTGAACATGATCATTTTGAAGGAGATAAAGCTCATTTTGTATCAAGTTTGATACACAAAATACATCAAGCTAAAGTTAACGATCATAAACAAATTACTCTTTTTGGAACAGGGTGTGTTTTTAGACAGTTTATGTATGCTGATGATTTAGCTAAAGCTATTTCATTATTAATAAATGAACAGCGTCCATTTCTTTACAATGTATGTAACCCTGAAAATCATTATATTAGAGAAATAGCAGCAATAGCTATGAAATCTTTAGATGTTAATGATTTGGAAATAGTTTGGGACACAAGCAAGCCTGATGGCCAAATTCGTAAAGATGCTTGTTCAAAAAAGTTTTTACAAAAATTTCCGACATTTACTTTTAAATCTTTAGAGGAAGGCATTAGAAAAACTTATAATAAAAGATATATTAATCATAAGTAATTTATGAAAACAATAATTATAACAGGTGTGACAGGTCAAGATGGTAGTTTAATGGCAGACTATCTTCTAAAAAATACAGATTTTACTATTATTGGAGGAGTTAGAAGATTAAGTGTTAAAAATCACATAAATATAAAAAACCTACTTGAAAACCCAAGATTTATTTTAGCAGACTTAGATGTAACCGACGCTCAAAATATAGATAAAGTTATAGAAAAATATAAGCCATATTACTTTATAAATTTTGCCGCAAATTCATTTGTAGGTAGTAGTTGGGATATGCCACTAAATCATATTCAAACTAATTCAATTGCAGTTTTACATCAACTAGAATCTATAAAAAGGCATTGCCCGCAGTGTCGCTATTACAACGCGGGAAGTTCTGAAGAATTTGGAGATATTGTATTTGAACCTCAAAATGAAAATCACCCTTTAAGACCTAGAAGCCCCTATGGAGCTTCAAAATGCTCAGCCAGACATATAGTTAAAGTATATAGAGAATCTTTTAATATTTATGCTGTTCAAGGTTGGTTATTCAATCATGAAGGCGATAGAAGAGGTGAGGAATTTGTTACAAGAAAAATAACTAAAAATGTAGCAAGAATATCTAAAGACTATACAGATAAAAAAAGTTTTGAACCTTTAAGATTAGGTAATATTGAATCTACTAGAGATTGGAGTGATGCTGAAGATTTTATGGACGGCGTTTGGAGAATGCTAAACCAAGAAAAGCACTTAACTGATGCAGTTAAAAAAACTCCTAATGACTATGTGCTTTCATCTAATGAAACACACACTATTAGAGAGTTTGTCGAGGAAGCTTTCAATGTCGCTGGTTTTCATAGATCAATGTGTAGGTGGGAAGGAACTAAAGAAGACGCTAAATATTTTCATGGTGATGATCTATTAGTGGAGGTTGATCCAAAATTTTATAGACCAGCCGAGGTTGGCGCTCTTTGGGGTGATTCTGCTAGAGCTAGGAATGAGTTAAATTGGAAGCCTAATAGTTCATTTCAAAACCTTGTTAAAAAAATGATTGACAAAGATTTGAAAGAATTAAATCTTTAGTAGTGAGTAAAAAATTTAAGCTAAATAAAAGAGAAATATTATTTAAGCTTTTAGAAGTTCCTGAAAAGGGTCGTAGACCTTTTTTTTCTCGCGAAATGAAGCTTTTAAATGATCTATGTGATAGATATTCACAAGAGTTTATGTGCGAGGTAAGCTTTCCAAAAAAATTTGACTCTTTAGCTTATTTGACTAGTCCCAAATTGACAGAAACTTTAGATGAAAAATTTAGAGCTTTTAATTTTAAGGTAGACTTTTCAAAATATCCGAAGTATAGTATTGGCGATAAGGTTGGTAAAGATGCCAATATTAAATATAATAAAAAAACAGTTAGAGATTTTTTAAATGAGTGAAGGACCAGACCCAAACGATATTCTTGGTAATTTTTTGAAATCAAACAAAAGCGATCATTATAACTTTGAAAAAGAGTACGATTACAAAGTCTCTAGTGGATCTTTGCAGTTTGACCTTTGCATGAATGGAGGCTTTGGACCTGGATTACATCGTTTTACTGGGCTGACTGAGGGAGGTAAAACCTCTGAAGCTTTGGAAGTAATGAAAAATTTTTTAAAGACTGTAGAGAAGCCAAGAGGTTTGTATATTAAAGCTGAAGGTAGACTCGCTCCAGAAATAAGGGAAAGATCAGGTGTAAAGTTTGTTTGGTCAGCAGATGAGTGGGTAGATGGCACTTGCTTTGTTTTAGAAACCAACATCTATGAAACAGCTATGACTTGTATCAAGCAGCTTATAGATAATGTAAAAAACCCACAAAAATATTGTTTTATATTAGATTCTGTTGATGGATTAACGGCAAAAAATGACGCATCTAAAGGTTTTGAAGAGTTTGCTAAAATAGCCTCTGGAGCGTCCATTGCAGCTAGATGGTGTGCTCAAACTAGTATAGCTTTAGGCAAGAGAGGTCACATGGCTATTTTTATTAGTCAGGTAAGATCAGAAATGAGAGATCAATATTCTAAAGAGCCGCCTAGACAATCTGTAGCTACAGGTGGATATGCTTTACAGCATTATGCTAATACTTGCATACAGTTTCAACCTAGGTATAAAGCCGATTTGATTCTTCATAACCCAAGTTTAAAAACTATTGATGAGAGAAAAAATCCAATCATCGGTCATTTTGCAAAGGTTTTAATAGCTAAATCTCCTAATGAAAAATCAAATGTCACTTTAAGTTATCCTGTTAGGTATAATAGATCTGGTGGTAACTCTATATGGATTGAAAAAGAGGTAGTTGATTTACTTTATGCTTGGGACTTTGTAGAAAAAAAAGGATCTTGGATTAAACCTACAGATGATTTCAAAGATTTATTAAATGATAATAAATTAGAGTTTCCTGAGCAAATTCAAGGAGATAACAATCTATTTAAAGTTCTTGATGAAGATGAAAAACTTTGCAAATTTTTAATTGATTACTTTAAACAGCAAATAACGTCATGAAGTTTGTTGATCAATATGGTAAACAAAGAAATCTTAAAAACGCAAAAAAATATTTAATAGATTGGCATAAACCTAGTCGTAGCAAATTTCAAACAAAGGTTAAGAAATTTCTTTTTGAATATTGGCAGAACGATATTGTTTTTGAGGAGTTCAGAGTTGTAGGGACTAGATTAACTTTAGATTTTTATAACGCCAATAAAAAAATTGCTGTTGAAGTTCAAGGCGCACAACATACAAAGTATGTTAAATTTTTTCATAAAAATCACTTTAAGTATTCTGACCAACTAAAAAGGGATGAAAAGAAACTTGATTTCTGTCAAGCAAATGGCATAAAGTTAGCAGAGGTTTATCCTCAAGATGAGATACAGGCATCATTATTTAAAAATCAAGATATATACCTATGAATATTGAAGATGAAGAAAGTGATTTTCATATACCAAGCGAGATGGTTGATAAACTATATGAGCTTTCAGGCGGCGCGGATAAATACAAAGGAATTATAATGGCGGTTTCATCTGAGAATGGTAAGCCTTTAATATACAGAAAATTTGATTGTGCAATGACTGAGCTTGCACTAAGTAAATGCTTGCAAGATTTTCTTGAGAGTTCTACTGTAGAAAAGCGATCTCAAGATGACGAAGAATGATATACTCTTACGAATTAGAAAAACAGCTTTTAGCAGGTTTGTTAAAAGAGCCTCAAGCGTTAACAGAAATATGCAACTTTATAAGTGTTTCAGATTTTTACTCTGAACAGTCATCGTTAAATAGCACTATATTTAGAATTATAGAGCAAGCTGTAAATGCGGGCGAGGATGTCGATGAAATTATTATAGCTCAAAGAGTTAATGAAGTAGGTATATCATTTGAAGACAATCTAAATCCATCAGACTATATAAAGTCTTTATGTCTAAGAAAAGTTCCTTCTGGAAATACAATAAAAACTGCTAAGGAACTTAAAAAGTATTCAATTAGACGCGAGATACTTAAATCATCAAATACTATAGCTAAAAAGATGAAGGGGATGTCTCCTGAGACATCTTACGCAGATATTATCGAGGCGGCTGATAAAATTTATAATTCAAAAATAAATTTATATGAGATCGGCAATGACATTCCTGTCAACATATATGATGACATGGAAAATCTTATTGAGGATAGAGGTAACAATCCTGTTACGGAGTTTGGCATGTTTGGTCCTCATGAGAAAATCAATGACATATATGGATCTTTATTAAGACCTGGAAATATAACTGTTGTTGTTGCTAGATCTGGAGTTGGTAAAACTCAGTTTTGTATGGATTATTGCACTAAAGTTAGTCTAAAATATAATGTTCCCGTCTTGCATTTTGATAACGGAGAGATGAGCAAAGAGGAGCTTATTATGAGACAATGCTCCGCTCTCTCAAACATACCCATGCATTTATTAGAGAGTGGTAAGTGGCGACAGGCTGGTAAAACAGTTGTAGATAAAGTTAGATCAGTTTGGGCCAAAGTAAAAGATTTAAAATTTTACTATTACAATGTGGGAGGTATGGATGTAGATTCAATGATAAATACTTTAAAAAGATTTTATTATTCTAAAGTTGGTAGAGGTAATCAGATGATTTTTTCTTTTGATTACATTAAAACAACTTCTGAATCCATGATGAATAAATCAGAGTGGCAAATCGTTGGAGAGATGGTCGATAAGTTTAAAAAATGCGTTCAGAAAGAAATTTTGTATGATAGCGAGCCAATTATTCCTATGATTACTTCAGTTCAATCCAATAGGTATGGTATAACAAATAACCGAAACTCAGATACAATAGTAGATGATGAATCAGTTGTTTCATTATCTGATAGGATTACACAGTTCTGTTCGCACATGTTTATATTAAGAAACAAAACTGCTGATGAAATAGAGAGGGAGGGCGCATCTTTTGGCACTCACAAGCTGATAAACGTAAAATCTAGACATTTAGGAAATGACATAGCTGGCGCTGTAGAGCCTGTTAGAGTTGGCGATACCTTGAGAAAAAATTCAATTAATTTAGATTTTAATAATTTTAATATCACCGAAAGGGGCGACTTGAGAGATATAGCTCGTGTATTAAATGGCGACATTGAGTTAAATACAGATGGACAGCAACAAGAAATACCAGACTTTGATCAGCTCGGATGATTTTCAACAAACCTTAGAGTCTTTGGGTTACAATCTTATAGATTGCGGTGATCACTGGAGAACTCAAGCTCTATATAGAAATGGAGATAATAAAACTGCTGTAAAAATATATAAAAATACAGGAGTTTGGATGGATTTTGTCCAAAATAAAGGTTCTCAACCCTTTGAATCACTTGTTAGGGCTACTGCATCATTAAGAAATGAGGATTATAGCTCAATCATTTCAAAAATTAAGTCTGGTACTGTAGAACAATATGTAAAAAAGCAGACTATAGAAATGGAAAAAGTTTACCCTGCAAAATCTTTAGAAAAATTATTTCCTAATTATAAATTTTATAATGATAGGAAGATATCTGAGGCAACCCAACAACTCTTTGATGTTGGTTTAGCAGGTGTGGGAAAAATGTATCGACGAATGGTTTTTCCAATATATAATGAACATAAACAAATTATAGGATTTTCTGGAAGAAAAGTTGATAACGACAATAATTATCCAAAGTGGAAGCACATAGGAAGAAGAAATAATTGGGTTTACCCTGCATTCAATGTAAAAACAGGCGTTAACGAGGCCATTGAACAAAATAAAACAGTAATATTAGTAGAAAGTATAGGAGATGCTCTTGCCCTTTATGAACAAAATATTAAGAACGTGCTTGTCATATTTGGCTTATGCGTTAACAACAATATTATTAATTTTCTTAGCAGTAAGTGTGTCAACAATATCTATATTTGTACTAATAATGATGACCATAGTTCGCAAAATAGAGGACATATTGCAGCTGTTAAAAATTATTTAAAATTATCGAAATACTTTGATTTACAAAATTTAAGTATAAAAATGCCGCCAAAACCTTATAATGATTTTGGTGATGCTAATTTAGACGATTTTGAACTTAAAAATTGGTACTATGATAGCGTAGACCAACCTAAACAATTTCAAAAAATCTTAGAATTTATAGATAAGAACAATTCATGCTTCACTAAGAATGAAATAAAAACTTCGTTAGTGTTAAGCAATGAACATTCCTGAGACACCTTTATCTGCCAGCAGAATTAAAACGGCTGAATCGTGCTCTTGGCTTTACTGGTGTAAATATAAATTAAATTTACCAGATAAAAGTAATGATGGCGCAAAAAGAGGGTCTATTTGCCATTTAATATTTGAGGTTTTAGGGTTACCTAAAAGAAAAAAATATTTTAATAAAATTATAAAAACGCAAGATGTCTTTTCTATCCCATCGATAAAAAAACTAATACTAAAACATGCTGTTAGAGAGGGTGTTTCTGATGATGAAAACGTGCAGTTAATGAAGGAGATGATATTTAATGGCTTAACTTATGATTTTTTTGGTAAAGAGCTAGGCAAACCCACTGAAGATTATTCTGAAAAAGATTTTTTAATAATAGAAAATAATGGCGATATAAAATATAAAATAAGAGGCTTCATAGATAAACTGTTTTTATATAAAAGAAAAAAATTTGCTATTATAAGAGATTTCAAAACGAGTAAATCAGTTTTTAAAGGTAAAGATTACACTGATAATCTTCAAGACCTAATGTACAGTTTAGCTGTAAAAAAAATGTTCCCTGAGTACTCTACAAGAGTTAGTGAATTTTTGTTTTTAAAGTTTGATTTAGATGAAAATTCTAATAATTCTGGTCTTGTAAAAATGAAACCATTAGATAATGATGAATTGCATGGATTTGAGCTACAACTATCTGAAATACAGAGATATTTAGATAATTTTACTATAAAAGACGCTAAAAGCAATTACGCAGCCTATAAAGGTTTTCCGAATGATGGGTCATTTAGCGGTAAACTTTTATGTGGTTTTGCTACAAAAAAAGGTGAATTAAAAATTGATGGCGATCCAAAATGGCATTGCCCTATGAAGTTTGATTTTTTCTATTACAAAGTGTTTGATGAAAAAGGCGATCTACATTCATCTGTTTTTGAAGAAGATTTTGATGAAAAATCATTACCTGAAAATTTTACATATGAAATAAAATATTATGAGGGTTGTCCTGCTCATTTAACTTGACAGTTGATGATGTGGTCATATATTTTTTACATGACCCCAATTTTTAAGTCAGATTATTCAATAGGTAAAAGTATTCTTACTATAGAAAACATAGTAAAGCTTTACAAAAAAACTAATGAAAAGTTTTTGGTCTTAGTTGAGGACTCTATGACTGGTTTTGTGAAAGCTCATAACTTGACAAAACAAAATGACATACATCTAGTTTTTGGGTTGAGAGTGTCTTGTTGCAACGACGTATCAAAAGAAAATGATAATTCAGATCATAAAGTTGTAATTTTAGCAAAAAACGATCAAGGTTGTAAGTTGTTAAATAAAATATACTCTTTTGCTCATATAGGTAACAAAGGTCAAGTTGATTTTAATTATTTAAATACAATATGGGATAATGATAGTTTGCAGTTAGTTATACCTTTTTACGATTCTTTTGTATATCAAAACCAATTATACTTAAAAAATTGCATACCTAATTTTAATAAAATTAAACCTATTTTTTGGATAGAGAAAAACAATTTACCATTTGACGATATTATATCTCAAGCTGTTTTTGAGTATTGTAAGGATAAATATGATACAGAGTTGGTAAAAAGCGTTTTGTATGAAAAAAAAGATGATGTAGAGGCTTTACAGACATATAAAATTATATGCGGTAGGAAGTTTGGCAGACCCTCCACATTAAGTTGCCCAAATTTGAATCATTTTGGTAGTAATGAATTTTGCTTTGAAAGTTTTAAGGAGTACGTAAATGGATGATACCTTACTAAGATTTAATAAAAATCAAAAATATATTGTTTTTGATACTGAAACGGAGGGTTTGAATTTAATTACATCAAGACCTTGGCAAATCGCTTGGCTTGTGGTAAAAGGTGATGAAATTCAAGAGAGGCATGATAAATTTATACATTGGCCTAATATAAATGTATCTGAAGGGGCAGCTAAAGTTACAGGTTTTTCAGAAAAAAAATACTATTCTAAATGCTTAGCGCCAAATCAAGTATGGGATGAGTTTTCTAAGTATCTGTACGATGAAGATACTTTGATAGTCGGTCAAAACTTACTTGGATTTGATGTATATATGATTGATGTCTGGCGTAGAGCGATGGGTAGAAAATTAGATCAGAGTTATATAAAAAGAATCATAGATACTAAAGCTTTAGCAACTGCTATAGCTAAAAGTATACCATATAACAATGATAAATTTATTAACTGGCAATATAGACTTTTAAACTACAAGGAAAGAGGCTTAAAAACATCACAGGGTTTTTTATTAAAACATTATAATATCAAGCATGACCCTAAAAAACTTCATGATGCCCTTTATGACATAGAGATGAATTTTAAAATATTTAAAAAACAGCTTTTTGATTTAGAGATATGAAACTTTCAAGTTATAAGCCATATAAAACGCCTTTTCCAGTTGGCGTAAAATTGCCAGAGATCAAGATAGAAAAAAAATATTACGACGAGGTTTCTTGTAAAGACCTGGAAGGTAACTATCAGTTCCTAAGAAAGCTTTGCTTTAATAGACTAAAACAAAAAGGTATAGATCAATTAGAGAATGCTCAAATTTACTATGATAGACTGAAGGAGGAGCTACAAATTTTTGAGGATCTTGGTTTTATTGATTATGTTCTTCTAAACTGGGACATAATAAATTTTTGTGTACAGAATGATATTCCTGTAGGCGCAGGTAGAGGCAGTGCTGCTGGATCTTTGGTGCTGTATGTCATTGGCGTGACAGACATAGATCCCATAGAGCATGATTTATTTTTTGAGAGATTTGTATCTAAAAGCAGAGCTAAAAAAATAGAACATAATGGTGAAATATATTTAGATGGAAGCTTATTAGCTGATGTTGATAATGATATCTCTTATGATCGTAGATCTGAGGTTATTGAATACATTGAAAAAAAATTTAAAGGTAGGACTTCTAAAATTTTAACATTGAACACTCTAAGCAGTAAGCTTTGCATGAAAGAGTGTTGTAAAATAGTTGAAGAGCTTTCTGAAACTGATGTCAATATAATTAGTGAAAGCATACCTAAAACTTTTGGTAAAGTTGCAAGTTTAAATAATGCTTGCGATGAGAGTGAAACTTTTAAAAAGCATGCAGATAATCATGCAAAAGCTTTTGCCATAGCAAAAAAATTAGAGGGTTTAAATAAAAACACAGGGGTACACCCTTCAGGCATATCAATATCATTTTTTGATTTAGAGGATATCATGCCTTTACAGTTAACTAATGACGACTCACTAATATCAGCTTATGATATGAATGATGTCGCTAGTTTAACAGTCAAGTTTGATATTTTAGGTTTAAGAACTTTATCTGTTGTAAATGATGTCTGCAAACAGCTTAAAATAAATGTAAAAGACATAGATCCTCACGACCCATCAATATATGCAGCTTTATCTTGTTTACGATCTCCTCAAGGATTATTTCAAATTGAAGCCGACACAAACTATAAAGTCTGTCGCACAATATGCCCCAAAAGTTTAGAGGAACTATCTGCTGTTGTGGCTATAGCAAGACCTGGAGCTTTAGAGTTTTTAGACTATTATGCAGCATACGCTAGAACAGGCGATTTTTCATCTGTTCATGAGTTTTTTGACGATATTTTAAGCTATACAGGCGGTATACCTCTTTACCAAGAGCAGCTCATGAAAATGGCTGTTAAAGTTGGCTTTAGTTTAGATGAGTCAGAACAATTAAGAAGAATAATTGGTAAGAAAAAAACCGAGCAAATGCCAGCTTGGAAAGCTAAAATAACACAAAAAATAAAAGACAATAATTTAGACCCAAAAATTGGTAAAGTTTTATGGAAAGTGGCTGAAGACTCAGCTAATTACTCTTTCAATAAGTCACACTCAATAAGTTATGCCTATTTAGCTGCAATAACAGTTTATTTAAAGTTTAATTATCCTAAAGAATTCTTTTTAAGTCTTTTAAAATATGCAAAATATGAGCCAAACTCTCATGAAGAGATAGCAAAAATCACCCAAGAGCTTTCATCATTTAACATTAAACTTTTACCACCTGATTTAAACAAATCGGACATAGATTTTAAAATAGAAGGCTCAAATATAAGGTATGGTTTAAATTCTATTAAAGGAGTTTCTGATAAAGTTCTACAGTCATTATTAAATTTTAGGGAAGAAAGTTTTTCTAATAAATATGACATTTTTGTTTCTGCTAAACAGGCAGGAATGAACATAGGCATTTTATCAGCGTTAATTCAAGCAGGATTATTAGATTCTTTTGTGTGTTCAAACAGATGCCGTTTAGTTCTTGAAGCTCAAACGTTTAATATATTAACAGATAGAGAAAAGCGTAATTTTATTGAGCTTGGTGCAAAATATGACTTTGATATTTTAAATGCAGTCCATGATCAATATTCTAGCAAGTCTGTCGGTGATGACGGCAGATTAATGATGACTGAAAAAAGGTTTCAGACTTTTAAGAAAAAGTATGGTCCATACAAAGATATTTATGAAATGAATAAAAAATATCTTAGATACGCTAATTGGTTTTTCGAAAACAAATTGCTTGGGTACAGTTATTCGCATAAATTAAAAGATATTTTTGACTTATCTCAAGACTTTGTATCAGCTGAACAAATCAAAATAGAATCTAATGAGGAGTCTCCTGCTTTTAGAGATTTAAAATTTATAGGTGTTGTAACAGATTCTGTAAAAAGAACTAGCAGAAATGGTAATAAGTATGTTAGATTAGATTTACAAGATGAAAGTGCGCTAATAAGTGCTTTATTTATGGATTCTGATAGAGAGCAAAAATTAACTAATTATTTAAATTCTGGTAATAAAATACCTAAAAAAGAAGATATTGTCGTAATTTATGGTAGATTGGGTGAGGATATTATTTTTATTGAAAAAATGTATTCTTTAAAAGATAAGATCTACATGAAGTTATCTGAGATAAAATAGTGTAAATATTTATGATGGGTTTAACAGATTTCAATTTAACTCCAAAAGCAAAGAAATGCATAAAGGATTCAAAAGCTTTTGCACAATCTAACAACCATAAGTTAATCAATATAAGTCATTTAATTTATGGGTGTTTAGTAAATTTATCTGATAGTTGTGTTGTAAAACTTAAAAGTTTTGGATTTGATCCAGATATAAAAGAATTTTTAAAATTATTCAAGCAGTTCTGCAAAGAAAGAAAAGATTTGTATGACACTGATGAAGAAGGTTGGCACGAAGAGGTGAACGAAGTGATATTTTTTGCTAAAGATTTTTCAGACAACTTTGACAGCTATTTTATTGGAGTAGAGCACATACTGTACGTTATTTTTGACATGGACGGTGATTTTGTAAAATTCTTAAAACAAAAAAATGTTGAGGTTCAATACGCTAAAGAAATCATAGAAGCTCATGTTGTAGAGACATCAATACCATCTACAGATCAGGTTAAAAATATTTTTCACATAGAGGGTAAAAAAGTTTTTTCATTTGAAAAAATTGACACTAAAAAAACTTTAAAAAGCATACAAATATTAGAGAAGTATTGCGTTAATTTAAATCATAAATTTATAACAGAAAATTCATCAACAATTTCTTGCAGAGACACAGAAATCAATGAGTTGATTGAGATTTTACTTAAAAAAAATAAATGTAACGCGATTCTCATTGGTGATGCTGGAGTTGGTAAAACTGCAATAGTAGAGGGTTTAGCACAAAAGATTGTAAACCAAGAAGTACCCTGTCATTTAGCATTAATGCAAATATACTCAGTTGATATAACTTCAATGTTAGCTGGTACAAAGTATCGTGGAGAGTTTGAAGAGAGATTTAAACAATTGATAAATGAAGTTTCTAAAGATGACAATATTATACTTTTTATAGATGAGATACATACTATCATTGGAGCTGGTAGTTCTGAGGGGGGTGTTGATGCTTCAAATATGTTAAAACCTGCATTAGCTCGCGGTAATATAAAATGCATAGGTGCTACAACCCTTCAAGAATACAAAAAATTCTTTGAGAAAGACTCTGCAATCACTCGAAGATTTGATAAAATTTTAGTTAATCAGCCTAGTAAATCAGATACTAAAAAAATTATAATTAATACCTTAGAATACTACGAAAATTTTCATCGTGTTAAGTATGAAGAAAAAGAAATAGATTTGATTTTAGATTTGTGTGAAACATTTTTAAGTAATAAAAATTTTCCAGATAAGGCTTTTGATGTGATTGATCAAGTTGGAGCTAAAACTAAGATAAAATATTTTAAAAACTCAGATAAAGTCATTGATGCTCGCGAGACTTTTACTGGCCTAATAAAAAATTTAGATGATAATTCAGAGTTTGATGAGGCTAAATTTACTGAAATCATAAAAGATTATATAACTACAATGTCTACATTTATGAACTCTAATGGTAAGGGTAGAAAAAGAAAAATTAAAGAAAATGATATAATAGATGTAGTTAGTGAAAAAAGCGGCGTATCAAAGAAAGCAATTATGCAAAAAAAGAATATTTTCTCTAAGTTTATGGAAAATATGAAATCTGAGGTTTTTGGCCAAGATGACGCATTAGAAAGAATATATAGCAATCTATCATGCGCTAAAACAGGTCTATCAGATAAAAATAAACCCCTATCAAGTTTTCTGTTTGTAGGTTCTACTGGAGTAGGTAAAACATTTACTGCTAAAAATATAGCCAAATACTTTTTTGGTAGTGAAAAATCATATATTCAACTTAATATGAGCGAATATCAGGATAAAACTAGCATAAATAAACTAATTGGTGCAAACGCTGGCTATGTTGGCTATGAAGAAGGTGGCATATTATCTGAACACGTAAGAAATAACCCTAACTGCGTGGTAGTATTTGATGAGATAGAAAAATGCGAGCCAAAAATATTAGATATTTTACTGCATTTACTAGATGAGGGCTATATAACAGATAATTTGAATAGAAAAATTGATTTTACTAACACCATAGTCGTAATGACATCAAATATTGGTCAACGACAGAAACAAAAAAGAAGCATGGGCTTCTTAGAAGATAAAGATCAACCGAAAAATTTAGAAAGTGAGGCTCTAAAAAAATATCTAAGGCCAGAATTAATTTCAAGAATAGATGAAATTATAAGTTTTAATGATTTAAAAGATTCTGTTTATCTAAGTATTATTAACAAAGAGATAAATAATCTAAAAATAAAATTAGAAATGAAGGGCATTATCTTAAAACTAACTCCCTATGTTAAAAAATTTATTTTTAATGAAATAAAAAGTAAAAAAATTCATGCTAGAGATATTAAAAGCTTTGTTAAAAAATTTATTCAATTCCCAATATCTCAACACTTCATCAAAAATTGTGACGCAAAAAAAGTAGAATTAAAAGTTAAAAATAAAAGTATATGTTGTTCATAAAATGAATATAAATTTATTTAATAACAGAGCATACATAATAAATACCCCGTCTTTTAAATCTTCATCTGAAAAGTTTTTACGCGTAGTTTTAGATAAACTTGGCGCTTCTATAGATATTAAAAATTTAGATTTTTTTGATACTTGTCTAAATTATGACACTTACTCAATAACATCTTCTGACAATAAATTTTACCTACTGAAAATATCTTTTGATATAAATGACAAATATTTAAAGAGGGAGGCTAATATATTAAAAAAGCTTAAAGGTTATGCCTCTGGCAAATTTATTACGTTAAAAAAAATTCAAATTACAGAGGAGATCGTTTGCTCACTTATTCAGTTTCCAAATTCTTTATCTTTAAAAAATTTAGGTAGAACCTTTATCATACAAAATTCAGATGCTTTATTTAAAACTCACCAATATTTATGTGATGATTTACAAGTAAATAGAGGTAAAACAAGCTATTTAAAAGAGCTATTTGATGAGTGTAATTTTACTGCGTATTTCGATACTGAAACCAAAGCTAATATAGATAAAAACAGTGATTATAAATGTTTCGAAAAAATATATAAGGATTTAGCCAAAGATCTTGAAAAACATCTGCCTGAATTATCTAGCTATAAACCCTGTTTAGGTAACATGAGCACCAATTCTATATATTTAAAAGAAAATTTAATTTTTTTTGATAAATTAGATAATTTTTGTAATTTTCACCCATTTATAGATTTATGCGATTTAATATTAGAAATGGGCTTAACAGAGGCGCAAAAAAACCTTTTGATTAAATCTTTTATAGAGTCTTATAAAGATGCTAGCTTTGCAGATTTCAATAATTTTTTCGCATTCGCCGTAAGAAAGAAACTTTTACAAACAATTTCTACGTATCTAAGGGAGATTTATTTTTTAAAATTTCTAAGAGCCGAACACATTACCGAGTGCATAAGTCAGTTTCATAATAATTTAAATTATTTTAAAAAAATACCTATTTTTATAAATAATAAAGATTTCATTCTAAAATCATTGACTGAGCCGATTTTAGGTGCAAAAAAGTAATATTTTGTGTAATATTGTATACAAAATGCCAATTCCAACGCCAAATGATAAAGAAAAACGCTCTGACTTTATGAGTAGATGCGTTGCTAATTTATCTGAAAAGGGGGAGTTTGGAGATAATAAACAAAGAGTTGCTGTTTGCATATCACAATTCGAAAAAGCATCCAAAAAAGCTTCTGTTTCTGTAGGAAATGAGTTTTTAGATGGAAAAGGTCCATGGGATGATGAAGATTTATTTTTTTACTTTAATAAACCAAAAACTAAAATGAGCGAAGCTAGCTATCACGATAACGAAAAGTCAAAATCTAATCGTCATAAAATGGACGAAAAAGAAACTAAAATATTCAAATCCTATATGAGTCATTGTGCTATGAATGACGCTGATATGATAGATACCAAGGATATGAATTTGGATAATACTATGAAAGCGTGTGGCGTTCAGTATAGCAAGGATAGGCCAATGCTCATGGAAAATACAAATGGCCAACTTACTGAAAAACAAAAGAAGTTGCCACCAGCTTTACAAGAGGCCATCCTTAAAAAAATGAAAGAGGAAGGTAAAGCTAATCATCATTATGATACAAAAGAGGCCAATTATCATGATGGAGATGAAGAAAGCAAAGCTGGCATGCATGAAAAGAAAAAGACAAAAGCTGGTATGCATGAGGATAAGAAGAAAATGAAGGCTGGTATGCACGGAGACAAGAAAAAAATGAAAGGTGGCATGCATGAGGACAAGAAAACTAAGGCTGGCATGCACAAGGATGAAGAGAAAATGAAAGGCGGCATGCACAAGGATAAGGAAAAAATGAAAGGTGGTATGCACAAAGATGAAAAAACTAAGGCTGGGATGCATCATAAGAAAAAAATAGAGGCTGCTGACGACCCTATGGATCACTCTTTCCCTACAGCTAAAGAGGCCATGAAAGATGCAAAAAAATTAGGTTTGCAGGGTATTCATATGCATAAAGGTAAAGATGGAAAGCCCGTCTATATGCCTGGAAGAAGTCATGATCAGTTCATGAAGCGCCATAAAGAAATTCTTAAAGAAAAAAAAAAGGCGAAGTAAAGAGTAGTCTTTGGGAAAATATTAGAAAAAAAAGAGAACGCATTAAAAGAGGATCAGGCGAAAAAATGCGTAAAAAAGGAGATAAGGGCGCTCCTACTACTGATCAAATAAAAAAAGCTCAAAAGTAATTTTATATAGAAAAATACTACTTTATTAATAGTATCGTACATGATTGTACAATACTATAAGCCTAATTCTAAAAATACTGGGTGTGCCGTCAGCTTTGATATTGGGCCAAACCAAAAAAATAAAGAGCCTTGTATTTTTGTAAGAGCCATAAAACAATTTTCTTGGAATCAAGAAAAAAGAACTGGATCATTTTCGGAAAACGCCAAAAACACAGAGAAATCCATCTCACTAAAACTTAATGAGATAGAGGTTGGCGGTTTGATAAATGCAATAACTAATTATTGCGAATTCTCTGCTTTTCATTCTTATCAAGATAATAAAACAGCCATATCTTTTAAACCATATAATAAAAAAGATGGTACAAAAGCGTTTTCTTTCTCTATAAATAGAAACTCAGCAAATAAATTTGGTATTGGAGTTGAAATGTCTGAAGCTTACTCTTTACTGGAGTTTTTAAAGGTTTATTTGCAAGAACTTTACTTACATAGATTGCAAAAAGCTAAAGATCTTAGATCGTCTAGCAATTAATGAAGAAAAAAACAGTTTTAATTCATTCTAATTTTTGCAGAGCTTTTACTGGTTTTGGCAAAAATAAAAAAAATATTTTACGTTATCTTTATAATACTGGAAAGTATAACATAGTTGAGTTAGCGAACGCTTTACAATGGGATGATGCTCATGCAAAAACTGTTCCTTGGACATGTAAAGGAGCGTTACCGCCTCATAATCAACTACAAGGATTAAGTCCAGATGAACAAAGAAAGGAGGGGTATGGTAATAAGTTAGTGGATAAAGCTATAGAAGAATTTAAACCTGATGTTTACATAGGCATAGAAGATATTTGGGCTTTTGGTGATTTTTCTAGCAAACCTTGGTGGAACAAAGTCAATACGATGATTTGGACTACTTTAGATAGTCTACCAATATTACCACAAGCTGTAGATTTCGCTCCTAAGATTAAAAATTATTACGTGTGGTCTACTTTTGCTGAAAAAGCCTTCAAAGAAATGGGATATGACCACGTAAAGACTTTAAGAGGTTCTTTAGATACTAGTAGTTTTCATAGACTATCTGATCAAGATAGGGACATTTTAAGACAAAAAAATAATTTAAGTAATGAATATATAATAGGTTTTGTTTTTAGAAATCAATTAAGAAAGAGTGTGCCAAATTTATTAGATGGTTTTAAGTTGTTTAAAAAAGTGCAGCCTAGAGCTAAATTATTACTGCATACTCATTGGGCTGAGGGTTGGGATATACCTAGGATGCTAGAGGA
>TARA_R100000231_G_scaffold45339_1_pt1 | contig 28005 bp, 12 predicted proteins | sample TARA_R100000231 | Tara Oceans TARA_R100000231 (sample SAMEA2620565) | marine metagenome | biome: marine biome (ENVO:00000447); feature: surface water layer (ENVO:00002042); material: "saline water (ENVO:00002010), including plankton (ENVO:xxxxxxxx)" | depth 5 m | reverse complement strand
TTTCAGGCATTGTTTCTTATTTAACAACAGTTGAGGAAGATGTTACTGTTACAATTAATGCTGGAGTTGGTACTTCTTGTGTGTTTAACTCACCAATGTATCAATATACATTTCCACAAGCATCTATTCAATTTGCTTCTATATCAGCCACAGGAACATCTACTGGAGAAACTGCAGTTGGTGCTAATGACGGTACAGCTACAGTGGTAGCAACTGGATTGTCCAATATGATATATACATGGAGTAATGGTATGACAGGGGCGGCTATATCTGGTCTTTCTGCAGGAACCTACACTTGTACAGTTCAGGGTCTTGGAAAGTTTGCTGGATGTATAGAAACAGTAACTGTCACTGTGGCAAATGCTCCAGTTTATCCTTCTCCTGATGGTTTAAAGGTTTGTTTAAATTTAGACGAAGAAACTTTTGAATTTGTTGATGAAAACGATTATGTGGTTGCGGGTAGCTCTTACAATACTTCTACAGTAGCTATAACTATAAAACATTCTAATGGTTCTATTTCTTATCCTGGCTCTTTAGTTTCGCCAGATATATTTAATGATGACGCTTTAGCTTCTAATAGAACTTATGATGAAAATAATAAATTAGGTATGAATTCTTCTATTCCTATACCTAAATCTTCTTCCAATACATATATAGATGATATTTATGAAATTATAATGGATTGGAACTTTACAGGTGGTAGTGGTGTTGATTATACAAAAACAATGTTTTTAAATGCTTCAGATATAGATTTATTTGGAAATTTAGAAATAGATGCTTCTCTAACTTATGATTGTGAAGGGGAGTTAGAAAGTAATGATAATACAGATTATAATATATCTGGTATACCTTATACGTTTACCAGAACACACGAAATATTTCCACCAGCTTCTAGTGGATTACCTTCACCTGCTGGCTCAACAGGGGCACAGTTTATTTCTCATGACCTATATGAAGGTGAATGGAGAAACATGATTACTACAGAAATAGTTTGGGAAATTCCAGCAACTCCTTCACACACTGTTCTTTATACTTCTGCTTGTGTTATAAAAACAATGACAGGAACAGACTTTACTAATGTTGTTTGTCTTATAGACCCTTGTGGAATAAATCAACATATTAAAAAATTAAAAAATAGATATGATGATGCTATATGTAAAAGAGATATTGTAAAAATTAAAAAGTTTGAGGAAAAATATAAAAGAGCAATAGAACTTTTAACATTATTTATGTTAGGGCAGGGAACTGGTTGTGCTGAAGATTATAGTGAATTATGGGATATATTAGATATAACAAATCTGGATGACATAACTTATGAAAATTGTTGTGGAAATCCTTATGTTAATTTAAATATGGCTAGCTCTGGAAAACCTAAATTTGACCCTATAAAATGTGACGATACTTCTGGAGGAGGCATTACAAATACAGGTGGTGGAGGGCCTGGTGGTTCTGGTGGTGGAGGAACCGGAGGAGGTGGAGGAACCGGAGGAGGTGGAGGTTCTCTTTGTCCTTGTGATGACCCTTCTGTTTTAGAGTGGGATGATAACACACATAACAATGGAGGGTATGCTGTTGGTGATTATGTTACCTTTCAGGCTAGTGGAAACAACCAAACATATGACTTATGTTTTCAGTTAAACACTATTCCTGCTTGGAATGCTTTTGATGTAAATCAAATTCCTTTGTATGATATGGGTCAAGTTTGGACATATATTCCTTGTTCTGGAGGACCTACTTTATCATGGGGATGTACTGACCCTACTGCAACAAACTACGACCCTAATGCAGTTTTTGATGATGGTTCTTGTATTGCTGTAGTTTATGGTTGTACAGACCCAACTGCAGTTAACTACTTTGCAGGAGCTCAAGTAGATGATGGTTCGTGTCAATACTTACCAGCCCCATGTAATGCTTTAGCTTCGTGGGACTATGTAGGTAATAGGGGTGATGTTCATCAAGGAGAAAGTCAGGAATCAGGAAGCATGGCTATTGATTCAACTGGTAATGTGTATGCTGTATTTTATGATGTAGGTTTAATTCATTCTACAAATCAAGATGCTGCTTTTCTTAGAAAGTTTGATGGCTCTAGCTGGAGTAATTTAAGAGAAATTCCTTTTGGAACTAGAGACCAATTAGGAACTCCGGTTGGAGGTCCTACAGGAAACCTTCAGTCTATAGAAATAATTTGCGACACAAGTGAAGATATTATATATATTCATTTTCAACAAACAAATCAATTAAATAATGACGTTACGGGTGTTGATTCAAATGGACAAAATTACACCTGGAGTAGTGGTACTCAGTATATAGTACAGGTTACTTTGAGGTACAATATAACTACTAATAGTTTTATGGATATTTCTAAATTAGATACCGGAAACTTTCCTTCAATTTCAGGAACAAATTATATAAACACTAATACTACTGATGGAACTCCTTATCCTGCTTCATATTTTAGAATTGGACATTTAAAATTAGATGCAAAGGATAGTTCTTTTAATAATTATAGAAGAAATCTTTATTTATTAGGAGATGTATTTAAAAAGACTAACAATACATGTAGTTTTTGTTTAGAAGGAGAAAGGTCAAATCAAGGTCAGTATATGTGGTCTCCTGATACGGCTCTTTGGACAAAAATAAAAAACGTAGATGTTAATGGAGATGAGTTTAATGCTATTTATGGAGCAAAATGTGATGTTGATAAAAACAATCTTTTGTGGGCGTTAATACAACTTAATTCTGGTGGTAATTATTTACTGCACAAGTATGATAAGGTAAATGAATATTGGGAGCTTATTGAAACTACTGGAGGGGTGCAAGATGACACTGACGGTCATTTAATAGCTTCAAAACAAGCTTCTGACCTTAAAATATATAGAATTAAAAAACCATATGCTAATCAAAACGACATGAAAATAAAAGCTTCCGTATGGGATGGAAATAATTTAACATGGAATTATATACATAATAGCTTATCTGTAAATGTTTTACACAGCTCAAATAGTGGTCAGGCATTTGTTAATAATTACACATATACAACAGATAAAGAATCAAATTTAATAATAGCATACTCTAAACACCCGTACAGCACAGACGGTATAAGAGTAGAAAAATACAATGGTTCTGCTTGGTTTATAATAGGAGAAGATATTAATCTTACTGGTACAGCTCATCAATTAGGAAGAATGTTTTATGATAATAATAATTTATATATAGGTTATCACTCAGATGCGGTTCCACCAACTGGAGCTCCAGGATTTGAAATACAAGTATACGCTAGTTGTTCCGGATGTACAGATTCAAATGCCGATAATTACAATGCAACTGCTACAATAGATGATGGTTCTTGTACTTATGGAGGTGGAGGATATACACCTTGTGCTCCTTGTAATAACTGTAATTGTACAGGGACAACAGCAATTACAGACCCTGAGCTTGAGCTTATTTTAGAAAATGAATTAGCAATTAATAGTGGTGTTTCCGGAACTACAGGAGATGCCTCTATAGATAATGATTATAAATGTTTGATTCAAATATTAAATGGAACCAGTAATTTTTTCTCAACTGGTGTTTATGGTGCTGTTTCTAATCTTGATAATATAAAAGAATTAAGCTGCCTTGCATGGTTAAATTTTAAAGGTGAAAACATTACTGGAGCTGTTGATTTAAGCGGCATGTCAAAGCTTGTAAATGTTGATTTAAGCTGGAACTCAATAACATCTGTAGACTTAACGGGATGTTCTTCTTTAGGGTCTTTTATTATGATTGGGGGGCTAACCACTAGTATTGGTAATAACCCTAACTCTTGTGGTAATACAGCGGCTCAATGTGCTGCTGGTGATATGTACGCTGGATGTATTTGTAGTGGGAGTTGTAGGGACCACAGAACCTTAACTAGTTTTACTCCTACAGACTCTCCGGCATTATATGCTGTTGATATTATAGGACAACCTTTAACAACTTTAGATTTAAGTCAAAATGTTGCTTTATCAAATTTAATGATTGGTCCTTTACAAGGAATTAGCTCTTTAGATTTGAGTCATATGAACGTATTGGCAAATATAAACATATCTGTAGAAGGTGTAAGTTCATTTACTCTTAATTTAAGTCCAAACTTAGACCTAACATTACTTGCCGGTTTTATGGTAAAAATATACAATTCTGGCTCTAACTCTTTAACCATAAGTGTTGGCTCTGGAGATGTTCCTGGAACTTCTGGCGGTAGCGGTGCTGGAGGATTAAAAACAAGAGTTGAGTATATGCAGGATAATCTTCCTTATACTATTTGTTCAACCACTGTAACTGTTATAATATAAAAATATATGTCAAGAAGAAATTTAAAATCAGTAAAAGAACCTGTAGACAACACTAAAAATATTATATATACTAATGGTGTAAATAATAGGCGTGTACCTAAAAAGGTAGGACACAAAGGAGATTATGCTGTTGTAAAAAACAAATCTAACATTATAACTCTTGAGCAAACAGGAAAAGGGACATCTGCAAATCCATATGTTTATACACTTGATTTACAAAAAAACTTTACTGATGTTATAGCAGATTACAAATCTAAAAACGAAAAAATAAAAGACAATCTTATAAAAGAACGTAGAAAAATTATTACAACTTATAATAATATGAGAAAAAGCGAATTGTCTTTTAAAAATATTTTAAACATAGAATCTACTTTTAAATTTACAGATAGAAATCATTTTATAGAAAGCAAAACTTTAAATGAAAAAGATGCTTCTGGTTATAAGGTTGAAAGCGAAAAAACAACAAGCCAATTATTTAAATATAAAAATAATTGTTTTTACATTCGTTTTGATAAATCTTTAGATGGTATACCTTATGTAGAATATAAAATTGATAACAGTGATTTAGATATAGATGTAGTTGAAATAAAAAATGATTATGTAAAGTTTAAAATAAAAGAATTAGAAAAAAACAATTATGTTTCTAATTATTTTTTATCAACACAACCTCAAACAAAAATAAGTTTTTTTATGGAGTGGGATAAAAAAACATTTAATAATATTAGTAACACAAGCAATAATGTAAATAATAACACAAGTATTTCTGTTTCTTCATCTACAACAGCTTCTAGCGGTTCTTCTTACTCTTCACCGTCATCAAGTTCTGGCTCTTCTGGTGGCTCATCAAGTTCGGGTGGTAGTTCTGGTTATTAGTTCTAGGAATATTGATAAAAATTTACTATATTTGTAATATATAAAAAATAAAAAATGGCAACGATAACACATAAAGTTATATTCGATATAAATAATGGTAAAATTATAATAGAAGATACTACAGATTACACTAGTGGTTATTCTGGTAATATACATGGTGTTGTAACTATAGTTCAAAACGGAAGTGCTTTTAATACTCCTGGAACTAGTAGTTCTCCAGATATAACTGTTGCTCCTACAGATTATTCTCCGTCTAGCCCTGTTCAAAATTCTAGAAAATTAGAATTAACATTATCTTCTTTAAATGTTGGTGATATTTGGGCTGTTGATTATTCTGTTTATCCAAGCTCTGGTTCTGGTACTATAGAATCAGCTTCGCAAATTAATTTTACATATAACTTTACAGCTCCTTCTGTTTTATTGACTTTAGAAGCTTCTACTGTTGCTTCTCAAATAACATCAGCAGATTCAACAGATTATACATCTTCTGGTTCTTACACTGTGTCTTCTCAAACTAGAACCCACAGCTTATACCCTCCTCAAGGAGCAACAGATTCTAGCGGAAATCTTTTACCTAGCCCTGTAGACCAAGGTTCTAATTCAACTATAACTTATACTGGTATTACAACTGGACTATGGACTTCTGATGTTCAATCTATTTTAGAATACTCTTTAACAGGAAATGCAGGTTCTTATAGCGTTTTAACTACTATATCAGGTTTTGCTAATACAAATGTAGTTAGTGATTTAGGGTTGTGTGATGTTTATTGTTGTTTAAAAGCGTTAAATTTAAGATACGAAGATGCTAAGTGTAAAAATAAAGCTTTAGCAGAAGATTACAAAGCAAAAGTAGAAGATGTAACAAGATTAATTACTTTATATACTCAAGCTCTTGCTTGTGGTAATACGGCTGATGCAGAGGTTTATCTTAATGATATAAAGCATGTTTCTGAATGTAGCACAGAATGTGCTTGTTATGGAGGCAACAGTGCTCCTGCTAATATTCCTATAACATCTTCTGTTTCCTCAAATTCATATTTACTGCAATCTGTAAATGATAATATTTCAGTAAGGTCTTCAGGCTCCGGAACATCTGCAGACCCAGTTGTTTATGATTTAGAGTTAGGGCCGGAAATATCTGGAGATGTTTCTTATATAGCTTCTAGTTTAGCTTCCGTAGAGTCTCAGGTGGAAAGCTTAGGTTTGTCTTTAAACAATATAGAAAATATACAAAATAATTATAATTTAGAGTTTAGCACTCAAGTTTATAATGTAAAGTTATCTAGTATTTCAAACAGCATTGCAGAGTCAGATAGCATTGTTAATCCGTCTTTTTATAATTTTATCATTACAAGCCCTTTGACTAACAGAAAGTTTACTCCTTCTCCTAATATTATTAGGTGGGATGGTCATGCTGGCTCTCCAACAAATAGTTTTAACGATTGGTATAAGGTATCAAATTTATTTGTTTCTAGCACTAACACGATAGACTCTGTTATAGCAACAATTCCTGATTCTGAGGGTGTTATCGCAGAAGTTTATGATATAGATAACACTAGTTTTAGTAGTTTTAAATTTAAAATTTTAGACAAAGAAACTAAAATTCAAAAAACAGTAGATTCATTACCTGCAGAGGTAAATATAACATTTAAAATAATAGCAAAATAAAATGGCAATAAATAATTTAGGAAATAATCAAGGGTATATATACATAACAGATTTGTTAGGTAATATATTATCAAACATTGAAAATAATATAAAAGGTAAAAAAAGCGTTATTAAAGACGCTTTAACAAATTCTTCTTTGGCCAACAATACAACTAGTCTTGTTGAGTCTAAAAAATACTACCTAAACACTTCTGGAACAGAAGGTTCTATATCTGGAGCAACAGAGATTACTAGTTATATTACAAATATAGGAGGAAACAATAGAATGCCTATTGCTAGCGTTTCTGTATCTAGTAATATTTTAACCTACACAAGAAATGCAAGTGTTCAAAAAATAAATTTAGACACAGAGGGCTCTGCTGCAACCAGTAACTGTATATATATAAGAGAAACAAATAGCGTTATTTCTGATGGTGATATTTTAATTATATCTGGTGCAAATTCAGCTAGAATAACCACCCTTTTAGACAGGGAAGATAGTGCGGCTATATCATCAGGATTAGGAGTTGGTTCTTTGTATTTAGATACAAACTCAAACTTTTCTACATTTGATGCAAATACTATCATCATGCTAATGTATTCAAGCTCATCAACATCTTGGCATGAGGTAAACAGAGTTCCTGTTAATAAAGATATTCTTTTAGGTAACATAATAACTACAGATAAGTTAAAGGCTGCAGGTGTAAACATAAAAAAAGAAGGTGTTAACAGAATAACAAGTGTATCTGGAGGTGGTTCTTTTACTCCTACTACAGACACTACAGAAGGGGTTATTGAGGTTTCGGGTTCTCATTCTTTGGGTAGTGGTAATTACACAATTAATTTACCTACTGGTGGTTCTCCAAGAGAAGGTGATGAGTATGTTGTAAGATGGGCTGCAGATGTTACTACTTCTGGTAGTGTAAATGTTTTTGGCAAGGCACTTACATCAGCTGATTATAGCTCTGGTAGCACAAAACCTTTTGAAATTAAAACAAGATATATAAACGGTAACTGGTCAAGTGCAAACCCTATATTAAAAGACGCTACAGGATTAGAAAGAGATTTAGGAAACCCTAGTACAGACGGCATGGTTCTTGTTTCTACTGCTGCTGGTGTTAGAAGTTGGGGTAGAGCAAGCGGAATACAATACAAAAAATTTACATATGATTTTGACGTTCACACAGGTGCTGTTGGAACATATTCTTTAGGTAGTGATGCAACAGAATTACTTCCTGCAAAAGCTATTATTGATGGAGCACAAAGTTTTGTACAGGTAGAAACAGCATTAACGTCTAGTGGTTCTCCAACCGTAGAAGTAGGGTTAGATGTCGGTTCTACTTCAGGAGGGTATTTAGCTGACGATACAAACTTCTTTAATGGAGCAACTGCTTTTGGAGCTACACCATTTAACGCTGTTGGAGATGTTGTTAGAGGTATTGATAATGTAGGACAAATATTGACAGCTTCAAAAGTAACATTTACAATTAACACTGCTGCTTTAACAGCAGGAAAAGTTAATATTTTTGTTGCATATGTTGAGGCTGCGTAATAAATAAATATAAATGGCTATTAATATTGACGAAGTATATAGATTTGTTCAGTTTGTTGCAAATAAAGAGCAGTCAGGATTTATAAAGCCTTCAGATTTTAATCTGGCGGTTGATAGGGCTCAAATGCAACTTTTTATGGAAAGATACGGCAACCCAGCTGAATATCAACCTGGAAGACCTATACCTAGAGTAGCATATAGTCAAACGCAAAAAATATCAGATGATTTAAGATATTTTATAAGAAGAGTTTCTTTACCTGTTGACAGTACTGGATTAATGCTTTATCCTGAAGATTATTTACACTTTAGTTCTGCATCTACTAATTATGTTGATGTAAAGTTTGATAGAGGAACAACAACCACTGACAATTGCCCAGGGTGTAATAAAGATAATACCGTAGGTACAACCTCAAGTACAGTAACAAGCAAAACTGTAGCTATAAGACCTGTAGATGATTCAGAACTTTCTAATTTATTATCTAGTAGTATAGTGGTTCCTACAAAGGCTTATCCTGTATTAACTTTTTATGAAGAAGGCGTTCAGTATCATCCTAGAGATATAGGGGCGGTTGACTTTGTTTATTTAAGAGAACCTATAAAACCATCTTGGGAGTATGTCTTGGTAAACAGAAGGCCGGTTTATGACAACATAAACTCTATAGATTTAGAGTGGCCTCCACAAGTTTTTAATGAAATAGCAATTAGAATTTTATCATTTGTAGGTATAAATCTTAGAGAAGGTGATTTAGCACAATATAGTGAAGGTAAAAGACAAACAGGAATATAAATGGCAACAACAAAAAATCAATTAGCAGAACAAATTATCAGAATATTAAACTCTGGTGATACTACTCATGATAACTCTATAGACCCTAGAGAATTGTTATTGGCTATAGAACAAGAAAGAGATAGAGTTGTAAGAATGAGATTGTTTGAATCTTTAGAAAGAGGTCAGGGTGAAATACCAGGAGATATTATTTCTACTTTTGACAATATAATGATAAAAAGAGATACTACAAAAGATTTGTTATATTCTTCTTTGCCAGGCCGTATAATGTCTTTACCTAAAGATATGGGTATTGTTCATGTAAGTTACACAAAAGACCAATATAATGCTTTTGTAAGAATGCCTAATGGTTCGTTAAGTTTATATAACGGATTAGTTTCTTCTATGATTGGAGGTAGGGGTGGTTATTGGTTAGAAGGAGATAGAATATATTATAATAGTGCTATAGATGATTGTTGCGGTAATACTGTTATAGTAAAAATGGTAATGAATTCAGGAGATGTAAATCCAGATGATATATTTCCTATACCTTCAGATTTAGAGTCTGAAGTTATAAGAAATGTTCTTCAGTTGTACGCTCCAATGAAAAACATACCAAATGATGAGGTAAACGATAATATGGAATAATATGGCTTTAAATGTAAGTTTAGACGAAATAATTAAATCACTTCTAATACAACAAGGAGAGACTACTGAGCATAAGTATATGCAGTATTTAGATATTGCTATAAGAGGCTTAAAAGAGCTTACATTTGATACTTTACAACAAGTAAAGACAGAAACTTTAATGGTTAATGATAATTTAACTGTAGACCTGCCAAAAGATTATGTAAATTACACAAGAATAGGACAATGTAAGTCTCATGGTAGAATAGAAACTTTGGGTTATGATGAGTATCTTTGTATACAAAATAACATTGATTGTTGTGGTGCTCCAGAAGCACATGACTTTTCTGGACTAAAATCAGCTAGCGGAGGAAACTCAAGAAACGCAGAACTAACAGGAGGATGGTATGGTGTAGGTGGTGGTTATAGAAACGGTTATTATAGAATAGATAGAGAAAAACATCAAATAGCGTTATCTTCTGAGCTTTCTGGCGAATCTATAGTTTTAGAATATATTAGTGATGGTTCTAATATAAATGGAGATATGAAAATAAATGTTTTAGCAGAAGAAGCTCTAAGAGCTTACATTTACTGGAAACTAGTTCAAAGAAGGTCTGGTATACCTTTAGGAGAAAAAGAAAATGCTAGAAGAGACTGGTATAATGAAAAAAGATTAGCAAGAGCTAGAATAGTTAACTTTACTCCTGACCAAGCATGGAGAATATCAAGAAAACAAGTAAAGCAATCACCTAAATTTTAAATAATATGCCTTTAGAAAAAAAGATATTCGCAGGAGGAGGCATGGATATGGATACGGATGAAAGATTCTTAGCCCCTACAGACTACAAAAAAGCTTTAAATTGTCGTATTTCTAAATCTGACGAAGGTAATGATGGTATTGTTGAAAATATTCGTTCTAACAAATATATTTTAAACACAAACTTAGGAATATCAAATCCTAAGGTTATTGGAGCATATGAAGATTTTGATAATGGCGTTGTAATATATTTTGTTGCTGGTGATAATAATCATGGTATATATAGATTTGACCCTAAAACAGAAACAGTAGAAACCATATACAGAAACATTTTATTAAATTTTAATAAAGAAAATCTTATTACAGGTATTAATGTTGTTGGTTCAGACGAACAATATTTTCCTTTAGGAATGCTGTATTGGACAGATGATATAAATCCTCCAAGAAAATTAAACATAAAAAAAGCAATAGATTTTTCTAATGGTACCGGTGGTTATTCTAATATAGACATACAAACTTTAGATGCTGTAAAATACCCACCTTTTCACCCACCAACATTTCAAGGGGTTGGAGTAGCTACTGTCCCTGGATTTTTAACAGACGAAGGCGTTTTAACTAATCAACTTTTAGAAAAGTCTTTTCAATTTAAATACAGGTGGGTTTACGATGATTTAGAAAAGTCTGCTTGGTCTCCTATAAGTAAAGGTCTTGTTGATGTGGGTTTTAACAGGTATTATGATATTGGGGGTAGCGAATCATCAGACAACAATGTTATAAGTGTAGAGTTTAACACTGGTCATGAAACTGTAAAAAGAATACAAATAGCAGCAAGAAATACAAACGGAAAAGATGACTTTGTTTTAATAGCAGATATTGACAAAGAAAATGTAACAGAATATGTTACTGGCTCTAGTGTTCCTTTTACTTTTAATAGCATAACAGATTTTGGTAATACAATTATAATAGACGACACCTTAGCTGATAATCAGTCTAGATATTTTTTATTTTATAATGATGGTATTTATTCTACTATTGATGTTGTTGAGTCTGAAAAATTATATGATGATGTTCCTCATTTAGCAAAAGCACAAGAAGTTGTTGATGGAAACAGAATGGTTTATGGTAATGTGGTTTCTGGTCAAGACGGTGTTTCTACAGATGTAGAACTTAAACCAGTAGTGGTAGAAAACCCTACATTAGTAAAAAATATTACAACATTTAATTTAGAAGGAAGACACAGGGTAAGTTTTAAGTTCGGAGACCCAGATGGCCCTAATAACAATCCAAGGCACAAGTTTCGTATGGAGTATGAGTTAGAAATTATATTTCCTGACACTATTGTTATAGACCCAGGCTCTATTAGTGTTTTTAAAATAGAAATTAGAAACTGGCAGGTCATGTACTCTGTTGTTCAGGCAAATGTTGATTGGGGTGATAATGCTCCTCTGAGGAACTCTACTGGTACATATGACCCTATACAAACTTCATTTTACGGACATGATTTTTACTGGGGTCAATCTAAATATGGTACAGCAGCGTCAGATACCTATAACATGTTTGTTTACGATATAGATTACACTCATACGACTTCAAAGACAGATTTAAATGATATTAGGGAAGATATAGCTAGCGAACTAAGTGTTAGGTATTTAGACACAACAGATAACAGTGTAAAAAGAGAAGAATTATTTACCAGTGGTTCAGGGGATACTCCTAGTCAAGCTTATGGTCTAGTTTCAACTAGTGCTGCTAGCAATGGACAAACACAACCTTTTGCTGCGTATAGTAATAGTTCTGGTAACTTAGTTGGTAGTAATCCTTCATTAAATGTTGTGGGCCATAGTTTTCATCAAGAGTGGGATAGTGCTACATATTATGCTATAAGACCAACAACTGGTGGGTCTTTTTACCTCAACAGGATTGTTGATGGTGATGGTTATGCTATAGCAAATCAAGCGGGAAATGATTTTGAGTGGAATACTAGCTCACACACCTATAATTCATACCAAGGAGGAACAAAAACTCGTAATCCTGGAGATTTTTACTGGGCTAGTTATAACAGTTCGTCTCCAAACAGTGGAAACGGAATATTATTTAGAGACGAGTGGCATCCTTTAAACGAAGTAAGTCTTGTAAACGGATACTCTAGTTTAGGTGATTTAAACAAATCTGGTACTGGAGTGCAGGTTTCTGCTGGACAAAAATATGACCCTTCTATGGGTGCAAGACACGGTAGTACTGGCCCTGACCCCAACCTAGACAATATGATTCCTGGTATATATGGACCTAACGTAGCTGGAGGAATAGACGCTTATCCTTATGATAATTCATGGGGTATGGGGGCTTCTTCTAAATCTTTTTGGTGTTTAAGAGAAAATAATAATTCAAACTCTTGTGCTACTGCGGCAGATATGAATTCAATCGCCCCTCCTGATGCAAACTCTTGTTTTATTTGGGTTAGTAGAGGTAGAGTTGGGGGTTGTTGTGGGTTTTCAAACGCTTATAATGAGGTGGTGAGCAATAGTGCTAGTTATCAAAGTCCTAACCCAGGAAATGTAGATTTTCCAGGTTCTTTAGTGCACAATAATGCTAAAGGTATAGAATTTAATATGTGCCCTTCAGACAAAACTTTTATATCTAATTTGTATTTCGCTTCACATACTCCAATAATTTTAGGTATTGAGGTGTTGAAACCATCATCATCTCAATCAGTAGCGGTAGCAGGGACTTTTAAGGCTGGCTCTAATCATAGGTTTGGATTAGTTTATTACGATAGAGCAAATAGAAGCTGTGCTGTTCAGTTAGGCAGAAAATCTACTATTTATATTCCTAAAGCTTCTCAATCAAAACCTTTTTATGACAATATAAATTATGACACTGGTGCTTCTGCCTCAGCTTTAAATTCTACAGGTTATTTAGGAGAATGGAATATACAGTGGGAAATAAATCACATTCCTCCTGTTTGGGCTACGCATTATCAATGGGTTTATGGTGGTAATGCTTTAGCAGATAACTTTATTCATTTTGTTACTGATGGTATTTTTGATGGAAATACTGGTGCTTTTTTAGGTTTTAGTGACAGAACTGACAATATAGGAGCCATAATTCCAGATGATATTTATAGAGACAATATAATGGTTGATATAACTAATATTAGAAAACACAATAAAGGTGAGGGTTCTGGCTCTGCTTTTTACTATGACTTTGTGGAGGGAGACATACTAAGATTTGTATCAGACCAAGGAGAACAGCCAGCTATAGATAACAACTGGGAGTTTAAAGTTTTAGGAATAGCTGGAAAAGGAGAATACCCAAGAATATTACAGTCTGGAGAAAATATTTCACCAGGCTTTGGTGCTGTTAATCCCTTTATTGATGATAAGGAGTTTTTAGTTCTGTCTAGAGAAATAGCATTAATTACGGGTCCAGATGCGCTAGACGCTGTAAATGCTGTTCCATCTTATGTAGACTGGAGTATGGAAATATATTCTCCAAAAAAGAAAACTGAAGAAGAAAGTCCTTTGTATTTTGAAATAGGTGAAGTAGGACAGATAGGTAATCCATATCAAGACACTAGATTTCACAGAAGAATAGAGTCCACATATCAAAATCAAGACCCTTCAATATCACAGCCAGCAACTGGTGTATTTAAAAAAGGAGATATTTATCTTAGATATAGAAACTCTTATTCAAACAAATCGTTAACTATTGTAGAATCTTTTCATTTTAATGATAAGTTTTTATCTGATTTTTGGAATAAAGGTAGGCCTAATGCAGTTCAAGAAGATTTTAGAAGAAGCAGAAAACATTCTACATGTCTATATTCTGATGCCTATATTCCTAACACAAATATAAATGGAATATCATCTATATATCCAGATGTAAACTTTGCGGAGTTTGAAAGAAGTTATAACTCCATACAAAAACTACACTCTAAAGATAATATGCTTGTTATATTCCAAGAAGATAAAGTTTCACAGTCTTTAGTTAACAGAGATGTAATATTTAACGTAGATGGTAGTGGAAATGTAGCTACATCAGACAGTGTTTTATCACAAGCGGTTCCTTATTTAGGTAGATATGGTATAAATAAAAACCCAGAATCTTTTGCTTATAACGGAAATAGAATGTATTTTGTTGATATAAAAAGAGGTGCTGTATTAAGGTTAGCTCAAGATGGATTTACAGAAATATCTAACAATAAAATGAGAGAATATTTTACAGATAAAGCAACTCAAATAAACAATGCTAATATTGCTGCAAATAGATTTAATATTTATGGTGTTTATGATATAAGATTTAATGAATATATAGTAGCTTTTGAAAAAATAAATATTTGTCCTCCTACCAGCACAGGACCTACTTGGGATTGTGTTGATGGTGCTTGTGTAAAATTCTGTGACAATAGCGGTACCTACACTAGTTTAGCAGATTGCTACAATAATTGTGGGGCTACAGGAAGTATGACCTCTAATTTATTACCCCCAACCAAAGCTTTTGCAGGAGCAAGATACGAACAAAAAATTGAAAACGAAAGTAGAGATAGGGCTTTTAAAAAAGACAAAGAAGAGGAGTTGTTACCTAAAGAAAGAACTAGCTCAAGCACTTCTTCCACAACTACAACCGCAACAACTAGCACCCCAACAAGCAGCGGTTCTGGTAGTTCTGGAGGTTATTAATTTAAAATAAAAAATATGGCATTACTTACAAGAATAGACGGAAGCCCTTTATGGAGTACTCTTGAAGAGGCTTTAGAGTATGGCTCTAGCAATGATTTGTCAGGACATCACACTCATGAGTTTCGGGGTCAAACTGGATATATGGCAGGAGCAAACCATGCTCAACAATCTTCTAGCACACCAATTCAATATATAGAAGAAGAAACTTTAGGTTTTTGTGAAGAAAATAAAAGATGGAATTCTTTTTATAGTTATAATCCTGATTACATGTGTGGTTTAAATACAGGTATAGTTACTTTTAAAAATGGAGAAATTTACACACACAACAGCGAAACAGCTACAGTGCCTTATAATAATTTTTATGGTGGAGATTTTCCTAGTGAATTAACCGTAGCAAGCAACCAGGGTGGTTCAAACAATAAAGTTTATACAGCTTTTAGTCAAGAAAGTGATGATATATGGGATGTAGAATTTAGCACTCCAAACGGACAAAACTCTGCTCTTGTTTCTTCTGATTTTGACACAAGAGAAAATATTCATTACAGCGATATTTTAAATGACACAAACAGTCCTGGTGGAATTATTGAAGGGGACAGGATAAGAGATGTTACTTTACTTGCTAAACTTAGAGTTTACGCTCAAAACTTAACAAGAATTTTTGCTGTTAACTTTAATTTTTTTAACAGTCACAGAAGTAATAAATAATTTGTTTATATGACAAAAAAAAACTATATTTGTAATAATTAAAATTTTAATCCAATGAGTCTAGCATTATTATCAATGGGAGTCCAGTTAGCAGCGGGTGGATATAATTACCTTCAGGGTCAACGACAATTCAATAGAGGTCAAAATATGGAATCTAGTCTTATTAGGCCTGATTTTGAAATACCTCAAGAAGTTCTTGTTAACTTAAGTAGAGCTGAAGAAATGGAGTTTAGAGGTCTTCCTGAAGAAGAAAAAAGATTATTTATAGAAAACTTACAAAGAAATCGTAGTGCCTCATTAAGAAGTATAAGTGACAGAAGAGGTGGTCTTCAGTCTATTTCTAATGCACAGTCAGTTTCTGACCGTTCTTCTTTGAGTTTATTGCAAATGGAGTCAGACAGAAGAAGACAAAACATGATGTTAGCTATGCAAAATAGAAGTGTTTTGGCTGATTACAAAACAAAACAGTTTGAGCATGAGTATAACGAATATACTGCTGATTTAGATTACGCTAGAGCTATTCAGGGTGCTGGTATGCAAAATATGCAACAAGGAGTTATGCAGGGTCTTACCGGCCTTGGACAGGGATTGGCTGGCATTAATATTCCAAACACTCCTAACACTGGAGGATTGCAGAATACACAAAACATGAGTTTGTTAAATCAAAACCAAACAGCTTTTGGTAATAATTTTAACTATGGTGTTAACAACCCTAATTCTTTGTTTGATAACATGAGAGGAAACCAAATGCGAGACACAAGATTCTTAACACCCGAAGACAAAAGATTATTAGGTATAGAATAATAACAATATGGCAATAAAATACGCAGGAAGTAGAAATTTAATAGGGTACGGTCAAGCTCAAGTTTTTAAACAACAAGATGTTACTAAAGGTATTGAGGGAGAAAGAGCAAGAAAAGCCGCTGCTGCTGCAGCTAAAAAAAAGGCAAAAATTGATGCTCAAAAAAACCTTACAGAGCTTTTAAAAGATGTTGATTATTCTAAAGTTAGAACTGCTGATATTTCACATTTTCAATCAGAGTTTGATGACATTTTGGCAAAAGCTAACGCAATAACTACTGCTGGAGGAAATCCTTTAACTGATTTAGATTTAAGAAAACAAATTAATCAATTTAGGGCTAACTCTATAGCCTCTTCAAACGGTAAAGACGATTATAATAGAAAAATTAAAGAAGCTACTCAAAATGAAGATTATCAAACCGAAAGTAATGCTTTTGCTTTAGAAAGAGAAAATAAAGCACCAATGTTTGGCCCTAACGCTAGTTATTTTGCTACTGATGACGATTTTGGTAATGTCGCTACAATAGAACCTACATTAGATGTTGAGGACCATTATAAAAAGAATATTGAAAACCTAGCATTAAAAGATGTAGTAATAGAAGAGGTTCCTGGTGGAGGATTTAAATATAAAGCCTCTAATGGGTCTTACAGAACATTTACAACTAGACAGGAATTAGAAGAAGACCAACTTACTGATGCGGCTAATAATATATTAGAAAACCACCCTTATAAATATAGTTTTAGAACAAATCAAGAGGCAGCTGCAGAAAAAGCTGGTTTTGGTACTGATGTTTTAGCTTATATAAAAGACCAAATAAGACAAAGAACTGGAGAAACAGATGTAAAAGGATTTGTTGATAAAGAAGTTAAAGGTATTAATGTAAGTTTAAGTCAAGGTACTCCAGAATCTCCAGGTTCAGGAAGACAATTTGATGTTGCTACAACTCAATTTACAAACATATCCAGATTTAATCCTGAAACAAAAGAAGCAAAGGCTATAAATAGAAACTTTAATTTTACAACAAGAAATATACCTGCTGTAACTAAAACGAATAAAGAAGGAGAAATAGAAATTATTACTCCAGAAAAGTTTGGTACAACATTTGATTATGGTCCTGAGTCTAGCTTTAATGTAAGACCAACAGCTGATAGAGGGTTTATGATTTTTAGTAGAGCAAAAGATGCAACGGGAGCTGAAATTGGTTTAGAAATGGGCTATAATACCAGAGGTGAAAATGTAGATTTTGTTCCTTCAGCACTAGTGTTTAATCCAACAGCTAAAAAAGATATTGTTGTAGAAATAGATGGTAATAAAGAAAAAATTCGAAAAGGAGAAATGATTGATGATGAGGCTTTACAGTATATTTACGACAATAATTTAAATAATCAAGACTCAGCAGACTTTGATAGAGATAATCAATTTTTCTCTATTGAACCTTGGTTAGAAGGTAAAGAAAAAAGAAGTGGTATAACTGTTAATGTAGGTTTTGATGACGCTGTTCATGATAGGTTTGCTGCCTTTATAACAGCTAAGTCTGGTAAAGCTGATGTTAGAAAAAGACGTATACAAACTTATTATGACATGATGAAAAGAGCTGGTATAACACCTAAAGATATAGAACTTAATAGAAAACAATAAATTTAAAATATGTCAATAAAAAATTTGTCATCTGATATTAAAAGTCTTTTTTATAAGGATGAAGAAATGATTTCTTCTCAAGAAGAGATGATGATTCCTCAAAGTAATTTGTTACAAGAAGATGATTTAAATCTGGATGATTTTGATTTTACTGCAAAAGAACTTTACGCTACTTTGGATAAAAATCCAAACATGCCTGACGAAGAAATTTTAGAATTGTTTCCTGAATTTGAAAACAATCAAGATGTTTTAGAAGAAGCTAAAAAAAGGGCTAACATTTTCGGGGGAGATACGTTAAAAAAAAAAGAAAAAAATATCGTATCGCAAGATTCTTCAGAAGATTCAAGTGGCTCAAGCTTAGAAACCCCTTCTACTTCGGAGTTTGACCCTGATAAATACAGAAGAGGTATAGCAAACGTAGAGGCTAGTGGAGAAATGAACTATTCTTTAACCGCATTTAAGGATAAAGAAACAGGTCAACCAGCATCTTCAGCTGTGGGTCCGTATCAGTTTTTGTACAATACTCATGCAAAATTATTAAAAAGTAATTTTGGAGTAAATTCAAAAGAAGAGTTTATTGGCAATAAAGAGGCTCAAGAAAAACTTATGAGTTATATGCTTGAGGATAAGCCTGGTCGTTATCCGTTTATGGCTAGACGTTTACAAAAAGACTACAAAAAACAAATAGACAAAGATTTAAATTTTTCAGACTTAGTAGCCTTACAACATTTTGTTGGTCATGGTGATTTAAGAAAACTTTTTGCTCGTGTAAGAGATGAAAAAGATTTTAACACAAACAGTATTTACGAAGTTTCTCCAAAAGGCAAAAATTTAACTATAGGAGATTATTTAAAGAGATATAGAAGCGGATATAATGCTGCTGACCCAACTAGTATGATAAACCCTTTAGAAGACCCTGGGTTAATGGCTGCTGGAGAAGATTTACCTGCTGGAGACTACACAGCACCAAAATTATTTAATTACAAAGTAGAAATAAAAGATGGTGTTCAGTCTTTTATGTATGATGGTAAAGAGGTTAATGAAGAAGAATTTAGAAATTTATATAAAAAAAATTCTAATAAATCTGAAGAAGAAACAGAAAAAGAGTTAAGCAATATTATTACTAAAGCTAAAGCAGGAAAATTTGCACTGATTGATAGGTCGGAGCAGGTAAAATTAGGATTAAGAAAACTTACTGAAGAAGAGGTTGAACAAGGTTTTCAGTGGGCTTTATCAGATGGTGAACCAAAAATAGTTAGAAAAGCAAAAAGAGAGGTTAGTGGAACACAAAATATAAAAGGAAATAATGTAAAAACTATAGAAGTTTTAGGTCCTGACGGTCAAATGGTTACAATTCCTCAAGGGGAAGAAGTTACGGAAAAAGAAATAAAAAATTCTGCTGTAAGTCAAGGTGTGGAAAGCAAAACAACAGAAGAAATAAAAGAGTTACTTTTAGATAGAGTAAATGCTACGGGTAAAAAAATAAGTAAAGAAGATTTAGGTATTTTAGTAAATGATTTTGAAGAACAATATGAAGATTCTAAAAACGACCTAATTGACAACATAAAACAAGAAATAAATAGTTCATTTGATTCAAAAGGAAACAAATTAACTCCTTCTTCTGGAGACTTTAATCATAAGATTGGGGAAATAATAGATAGAAGGGCTTATTTTGACTTGGAACAAATTTTAAGAGAAAAAAATGAATACCTACAGTTAAGTAGAGGGGCTTTAGAATCAGACATTTTAGACATAAAGCCTACAATTTTATATGATTACTATACAGGAGATTTTTTAGATGGTGCTCGTAATCGTATGAAAAATGAATTTCCTAATTATCATGATAAAAAAATTGAGCAAAGAAAAATAGACGACATATTGATAATGCGTAGCCCAAGAAGGCCTGGTATTGGTGTGCCTAGCTTTACTTTTAATGAAGAAGATATATTAAACGCCAACAAAGAAATACAAAAACAAAGCACTAAATCTGAAAAAAGTAAGGATATTATAAATTTTGCTTTTGATATTTTAAAGTCAGAAAAATACGATAACATTCCTGAGCCTTGGATAGCTATAATGGCCGAAGCTTTGGCTAATGATTATCATGCAAATACTCCTGAGTTTGCTCAAACAAGAGACCGTGGCAGGATAGAAGCTTTGAATAATTATAATAAAGATAAAGAAACTCCATTATTACTACCACAAGATTTGGCAAATTTAGCTGTGCAAGATTTAAATAATTTAAGCGGACAACCTTTTGAGGTTAAAAAAAATATAATAAAAAATAAATATGGAATAGATTTAAATGAAGACAGTAATTTTTCTTTTCCTGAATCTTTTGACGAAGATTATTTAAAAGAATTAGAAAAAGTTATTCGTGGGGCAGATAAAAAATCATGGAAAAAATATCAAGAAGAAAATGGAATGGAAAAAAATCTTCTTGCTAATTCTTTTGAAAAAACATTATTTGCACAAGGACTTACTCTTTTAACGGACAGACCGTTAAATCCAGAGTGGGGTGTTCAATACAGTAACACAGAACAATTTTGGTCTGGAGTAGGTGGTATTGCTCTTGACTTAGCTCTACCTATAATTGGTAGGGGAACTAAATTTGTAACCGGTAGATTTGCAAATGAAAAACAAAAATATCTTATAAAAGCAAGATTAGACGATTTAGAAAATTTTGCAAAAACTAACAATTTGAGCACAAAATTAACAATGGAGGGCAATAAAATAGTTTTTGAAAGTAAACGACTAAGAAATTATGATAAACTTCTTGACTTAAGATATGCAAAAAAACTTGATGCTTACAATAAAAATTTAAACCTTATAGGAGGTTCTGCTAATTTAGCAACATGGATGGCTGCTGGTGATGCAGTTAACCAGTATAAAGAAACACATAGTTTAGAAGATTTAAATTACGGTCAAGTTTTATTTAAAGGTGTTGAAGGGTTTGGTCTTGGATGGATTACAGGTAGAATAGGGTACAAAGAAAGAGATATAAAAAATAAAATTGTAGCTTTAGGTTATAATCCAGTGTCTACATTTACAAGAAAACAAGTCACTACAGGAGTGGGTATAGGTGCAGAAGCTGTGGCCTTTACTAGTGTTTCAGCTCTTGCTGGAGAAGGAGAACTTTCTATAAAATCTTTAAATGACAATTTTCAGTTTGTTTTAGGTTTAAGAGCCACAAAAATTCCAATGAAACTTGCTAGAAATGAATACTTTACTGATAGGAACCGAAATACGGGTATTTATTCGTTTAAAACTACTGAAGCAGAAAGAATGTCTCTAGGCTTAGAAAACAAAACAGATAAAGAAATATATAAGGAGATAGAAAAAAACTTATTTTCAAAGTCTGAAAAAGAAGCTGTAGAATATATAGACAAAATATCTACCCAGCTTTTTGCTAAATATGTTTATGCTGCTACAGGTTCTATATTAAAAGCATCAAACCCTTTAGACGGTGTGTTTTTTGAAGCTAAAATAGTTCCAAAAAAACCTAATTTAGTTGAAGTTTATAACAAAAATGGTGTTAAATTGTTTGAGCAAAAGTTTAACAACGAAAGAGAGGCTATTGAATATATAAAAGAAGTAGAAAAAAACAAAAAAGAATCAGAAGGCTCTGTTATAATTGACAATAATTTATTAGACACGGAAAGCAAGGCAAAACTAGAGTTAGAGCTAGAAAAACTAGGCCTAACAATGAGCGATGTAAAAAAGTATTATGCTATAGAAAAAAAGACTGCAGACCAAAGAATAGTTACAGATAGTTTTAGTGAAAAAATTATTGAAATATACAACAATCAAGCAAAACAAGAAAAGGCTATTGTAAGTCAAGTTCAAGAAGGCGCAAAAGATTTAACTATAGCTCAACGAGAGGTTATACTAAAAGAAAAAGTAGAGGAGGCTGAGGATATACAAAAAGAAGCTAAAGAAAAAAAAGAACTTGGTATTGAAGATGTTAGTTTTATAGAAAGAATACGAAGAGAGTTGGTTTCAAGTGAAGAACCTGACGCTCCTATAGAAGTGAATGAAAGTAACACTTCTAAACTAAAAGAATCGGCAAAAACTACAAGGCAAAAAGAATCTATTGATGATATTATAAAGTTTAATGAACAATTGAAGGGGCTGCCTGGTAAAGTTTTTGTCCACACAAACAATACAACTTATCAAAGAGAGTTAGAAAGGGCTGGAGATAAAGGTATAGCAGAGTATATAGGAGGGCATAGAGATATTTCTACTGGTAATATACACTATAATCTTTCTGCTATGAATAAGCGTACAGCAGCACATGAACCTAAACACGCTATAGTAGATAACTTAAGAAAGTCTAATCCAGAAAAATATAAAGAAATAGAGGCGGAAGTTTATAAGCTTATACAAACTACTCCTGAGTACGCTGGAGTTCTTGATTTTATTAATACTAAATATGAAAGTGGGGAGCGGGTCTACAAATCAGAAGCAGAAAGAAAAAATGAAGCATTGGTTGAGTTTATGGCAAGAAACTCAAGAGGAGAATACAAATTGTTAGAAAATAACACATTTATAAATAGTGTTAAAAAATATCTTAACAGTGCCATGGAAAAAATAGGTGTTGATTATAGGTTTGCTACTAACAATGAAGCTCTTGCTTTTATTAATACTTTAGAAATAAAAGCTCAAAAAGGAGAAATAAAAGAAGTAAAAGAAACTGATGTAAAAACTGAAACTACCCCAGAAATTACAATAGAAAAAAGAGTAAATGAGCAGGTAAAATATCACAATGAAAATCAAGGAAGTACTTTTGACCAACAAAACAAAATAGTAAAAGAAGGTTATTCTGTTTCTAGATACCCTGATAGAACTAAACTAGTAAAGGGTAAAAAAGTAACAAAAAAAGATATTTTAGATTTTATTGATGCAAATAAAGATATACTTTCAAAAAATCCTAATGCTGTAATAGGAACTTGGTATAACGAAAAAGACAATCAAACTTACCTAGATGTTTCTGAGGTTCAAAAAAATAAAGAGAAAGCAATAGAGTTAGCTAAAAAATACAACCAAATATCAATATTTGATTTAAAAACATTCAAAGAAATTGAAACTGGTGGTACCGGAAAAGTTTTATCTGAAAAACAAATTGCTAGAAAAAACTTTAATGATAAAATTAAGAACATAAGAAAGTCTTATGAGGACAAGATAATTAAAGTAAAGCAAGATTTTAAAGCAGACAAAAAAGCTGTAAAAGAAATAAAAAAAGAATTGCTAGACTATATAAAGGGCTCTGATGTATTAAACAAAGTAATTAAAAAAACAGTATTAAAACAAGCTGTAAATGTAGACAATCCTAAAAAACTAGATAGGTTTATATCTACAGTAGAAGAGATTGGTCAAAAAGAATCACTATCATCTTCCAGGGCTGAAGCAAAAGAAAAAATAAAAGGCATAAAGAAAAAATTAAAAAAAGGTCTTTATGGTAACCAAACTTCTTTTGTAGAAGAACTTATAAACAAAAACTTATCAAAAGTAGAAGACCTTGCTACTTTAAATAATTTAAACAGCCTTTTGACTGATTTAAACAGACAAAAACAGCCTTTAATTGACCCAAAAAAAATAAAAGAGTCTAATGATAAAATAGAACAGATAAGCTCCTCAGTAGAAGCTAAACTTCCTAAGATTAAAAACGAAAGCCAAATAAATGTTGATATACAAAAACTAACAGATAGAATAAAAGAATCTAAGTTAGATGTTCAATCAACTGATGGTGCTAAAGAAGTTATTTCAATTAACAGGGCTTTAGAAAAGTTAAAAAAATCTTTATATAATGCAGAGCAGTCTGGAAATATTACGCAAGAAAAAAGTGAAAAAATAATAAAAAAAATTATAAAGCTAGAAGAAAAAATAGCTGGAAAAACAACAAAATTTAACAAAGAAAGATTTGACATTGCTCAAGAAATTTTGAAAAACTCTGATTTGAAAAAATTAAGTAAATACGAAAAAGAACTTATAGAAGATTTAAAAGAAGTTGAGTTTGTTGACAACATAGGTTTTAATGACAATTTGTTTGTAGCATCATTAAATATATCTAATGGAGTTCCTCCAATAAATGTTGTGGGCAGATTATTAATAGAGTCTAACAATAACAGGCACTCAAATAATTTATCGGAATTATTGATAAACAGGATAGACAAATATGCTGGCAAGAAAAAACCTGAGTCGTTTTTCTTGTTTGATAGAATACCTAAAAATATGGCAGAACTAGAAAGAAGGTTAAGCTATACTCCTCTTGGATTAATATCTGAAATATTTAGAGCAGAAAAAGATGTAAAAAACGCAGGTTTATTAGATAAAGAAATTATAGCTCCACTTACAAGAGCGATGACTAAATATGATAGAGATACAAGAGAAACTCTAGAAAGGTGGGAAAATGCTACTGGTGCTCGTGATGGTAAGTTTTCTAAATGGATTGAAAGAGAAGTTTCAGGAAATATTCTTGCTCTTCCTTTTTCAAGGTATGTAAACCCTATATATAGACAAAAAGTAAAATCTGATAACAAGGTTGGTGTTATATTGGCTCAAATACAAAGAAACACTATAGACAACACGAATGTTTTAAAGACTATTTTAGAAAAGCCTAATCTTATAAATACATACAAAGAAGGAGAGATTAAAATACTAAAAGAAATATACAAAGACCTTCCTAAAAAAACTGTTGATGGAAAAGAAGTTATAGATATTAAAAAAGCACTAAGTCAATTAACAGCAAGAGAAAAGAAAATGATTAATGAGTTTAGAAGACTTATGGATACAGAGCTTCTTCCAAAACAAAATTATGCAAATGGCATAAGGGGTATTCCTTTTGAAGGTGTAAACCAGTATTATCCTTTAATATTGAATCCAAAAGCAAGAAGTCAAGTTCTTGCAAATAAAGAACATTATAAAAGTTGGACAGAAGAAATTTTTAAAAACAATAATAAACTAGCCTCAAATGCTGGTAAAGAAAGAACTACTACCGATATTAAAGCTATAGACTTTAATGTTAACAGAGTTGTAAATAATAGAGTGAGAGAGGTCAATACTGATTTTTATTTTACACAACCTTCTAATATAGTTAGAGAGCTGTTAAAAGACGCTAAAATTAAATCTGGAGAAAACTATGAAGGATACTTTGATGCCTTGAATAACAGAATGAAAGACGGTGTGGGTTTACATTTACAATATGAAAGGCATTTTCTTAACTCAGAGCTATTGTCACCTTTGCTGCAGTCTTTGTATAGTTCTAGGCTAGTTAGGGTTGGTAGATTAATCACAGAAGTTGGTGCTGAAACTGGAAGAACTTTTATTGGTGCAGCCGAAACTCCTAAGGAAATATCAACTTTAGAATCTTTTCATAAACAAGCAACTGATTTAGCTTCTGCTAATATAAATAAACTTGGAAATCTTTTAAATAAATCAGTAGATAGAGATTTAAAAGAAGCTGACCTTCAATCATCTATGCAGACTATTTTAAAATTAACAAACAGTCAGTTTTTAAACAGATATTCTAGACATGATATAGAGTTTTCAAAAGACATTACAGGGCAAACAAAAGGACTTTTTAATAGAGCTAGTAATTGGGCTCTTAGTTCTGTAGATAGAAACACTCTTCATTTGGCTTTTATGCCTGCTTTTAAGGCGGAGTTTAAAAGAATAACAGGAAAAGATTTTAGCTATTCTGAAATTAAAAAACCTGAATATCAAAAAAAATATAAAAAAGCTATATTAGATGCTGCTGCTATTGGAGATAGGGCTGCTATGCAATGGAAAAATGTAGGGGTTAAAGGAGCTGGTCGTACCGCTATACTAACTGTTGCAGGCCCTGTAAGGTCAACTAGTGAATTTGCACCAGTATTAACATTTATGGGTAATTTTGGTTATCTAGAAGTTTCTATGGCTAGAAAGGCTGTTAGAGATATGATGGCTGGAGAAAGTTTAAAAACAAAAGAGCAAGGAGCAAGAGCGTTTACTGCTATTATAGGGGCTGGTATAGCTTACGGTATGGGTATAAGTGCAGAATACTTAGTGACAGAGTATTTTTTAAACAAGTTTATTATACTGAAAAACGAAAAAGACGACAAAATGGGTCGTTATGATACGGAAAAAGAACTTAGAATTCTTAGAGAAAATTTTGATAAAGAATGGGATAAAATGTTTACAAGAAAAGGTATAAAAGACCAAATTGTTTCAAATGCTCTTTTTCTAGCTCAATCTCAATATGGTGCATCTGGTAGGGCTTCTGCTGCTGCTCTTGGTTACGTATACGATGAATGGTTAAAAACAAAAGGTAGGGCTGCCGGCATGAGTAAACAACAAATTCAAGATGAGCTTTTAGAAAACGAAACTCAGTTAAGAAAACTTTTAGAAGTAGAAAAAGGAATGTCTACTGCTGAGGCTTTAGTAAAAGAGGGGTTGTATGTTACTCCTACCGCAGACCCTGGAAAATTAATTAATATGATGCTTCCGCATATTGACAATTTATTGATACAAGTAGAAAACTTTAGTGAGGATTATACAGCTTTCAGAAAACAAAAGGGTGTTTACGACCCAGAATCTGCTAAATTTGCTAATGAAAAATTTAGAAAAGAGTTGGCTGTAGAAAACATGCTTGTAAATATGATAAGAGTGTATTTAATGCTTAGAGGTACAGCTATAGCTCAAGATGCTACTATACAAAGATATTATGATATAATGATGGATAGATTTGACAAAGCACCTGTAGAATTCTATGACGCAACACGAGGTAAAAGAATAAAGAGTGCTTTTGATTAAATTTATAAACATTTTACTTGTTAATAACAGAAAAAAAAACTATATTTGTAAACTATAAAAATAAAAAATTATGTCAAAATCTTTTCAATTATCACTAGGAATGGGAGGTCCTACTTTATTAATGCACGATGGTGATGCGTGTAGTGGTATACAAGGATACGCTATACAAACTTTAGAAGAGTGTGTTTTTTCACAATTAGACCTGGATATGACTCCAACCATTACAACTGAAGAGCATTATATTATTTCTGCTGTTACAAACGCTTCTAATGAGTTTACTTTGCCTGCTGCAGCTATAAACAAGCTTTCTGTTGGTGATAGAGTTCTTTTAAACTGGGGTGGTACAGATTTACCTACAGGTACTGTTCAAGAGTCTACTGGAAGTAGACCTACTGAGTTTAAAGATAAAACAATATATTTTATACAAGCCATAGACACTGCTAGTAATGAAGTAAAACTAGAAGAAAGTTTAGGTGCTGGAGCTATAACAATAGATGATGACGGAACTTTAAACGGAAAAGATTCTTGGATAGCTAAGGTTTCAGACCAAGATTTTTCTTACGGTACATTCACTAGAAAAGCTGCAAGTAACGATAGAACTCATCAAATATGTGGAAATGTAGACGGTAATGTGTATAAAACATCAGCAGACAGTGGTCTTCAAGTAAACATGTTTGATACTGATGGTGCTTTTGATGTTAAAATACCAAAAGGAATGACTGTATATCTTCCTGCTACAGATATTACTCTTACTACTGGAGCCTGTATTGTTTACACTAAAAAGTAAACCATGTTAGGACTCGGACTATCTTTAACCAAAACAGATGTTTCGGGTTTTGACCCGACAAACTTA
>TARA_R100000231_G_scaffold39847_1_pt1 | contig 28565 bp, 40 predicted proteins | sample TARA_R100000231 | Tara Oceans TARA_R100000231 (sample SAMEA2620565) | marine metagenome | biome: marine biome (ENVO:00000447); feature: surface water layer (ENVO:00002042); material: "saline water (ENVO:00002010), including plankton (ENVO:xxxxxxxx)" | depth 5 m | reverse complement strand
TTTTCTAGCATCTTGCTTTTCTTGTGCTTCAAGAGCAAAAACATCAACTTTATGTTTTGCCATATCTGCTTCAAACTTTAATTCAGCTTCTTTGATTTTAGCTAAGTCTTCCATAGATGGATTTTGAACTACTTGCTGTATAGCTTTTTCATTGTTAGGAACTCCTAATATTTCTGATAACATCTTACCAGCAGCTCCGCCCATTGGTCCGCCTATTGCAGCACCTAATGTAGGTGCAAGACTACCAACAGCTTTTTTTAATATATTTTTCATAATATTACCTCTCTGTATAAACCTTTATAGGTTTGTTTTTACCTTTGACTTTTATTTGTCCTAATGATTTTAATTTATAAGAGCTAGCTTTCATAGTATGTTCTGCTATCACTAAATCTGTTTTTAACTCTTTACAACTTGATTCCATCCTTGCTCCAAGGTTTACAGCATCACCTATAGCTGTATAATCAAAGCGTGTTTCACTTCCCATATTTCCTATCACAGCTTCTCCTGACGATAATCCAATACCAATTTCAATACCTAACTGTGCTGCTTTTATTTCGTGTCTTATTTGAATTGCTGTTTTTATAGCAGCATCTTCATGATTATCTAACTCTATAGGAGCATTAAATATAGCCATCATTGCATCACCTATATATTTGTCTACCATGCCACCATTATCTTGTACAACTTTAGCCTGTATAGTTAAAGCTTTGTTCATTAGTTCTGTTACTTCTTCAGGTTCTAATTGTTCACTTAAACTAGTAAAGCCTCGTACATCAGTAAATAAATAGGTGCAATATCTTTTTTCTCCACCCAACTTTAATAATTCAGGATTGTCTTGTAATTTTTTAACTTGTCTAGGGTCTAAGTAATGTTCAAATTGTTTTTTAATTTGTTGCCTCAGTTTGTACTGCTCACTGTAATTTAAATAAAATGCAGTTGCTCCAGTAAAAAAACTTGCTATTAAAGACCATGTAACATCTACTAATAAACCACTTCTAATTAGATAAATACCATAATAAGATGTGCCAAATAAAACTAACCCAAAACCTAGCAATCCATAACTCAAATTTAAAGTATTTAATATTAGCCATACTAATAATGTCGATACTATTAATATAGTTATTTCTAGTAACAAAGCATAATTAGGTATGTAAGGACTATCTTCTATAAGTATTGATTCTGCTAAAGCTGCTTGCACATGATGCGGATAAACAAGACCTGTGGGTACAGCTACTTGTGGCATTACCCCTTTAGCAGTTACTCCTATAAATACAAACTTACCCTCAACATCCATTTCTTTTAATGTTGTCTTAGGAGTATCAACCCAACTTATCCATTTCCTGCCTAAATTATCTAAAGGTGTAGGTGGTATACCTGGTACTCTTATTTCTTCTATACCTGCTTCGCTTGTTTTTATTATGTAAGTGTCTGCACCAGCTAATACTTTTAACACTTGTGTACCAAACGATGGAGTCCAACCATCATTTGATTTATACAATAGAGGAATTTTTCTGACTAAGTTATCTATATCTACTGGTGCAGATACTAAACCTTCTTGTACATTTTTTTTTATTAAATCTATATTTGGTATATATCCTCTAGCTTCTATACCATATACATCTTGTCCTAATATTACAGTTCCTGTAGTAGGTGGTTTTAAATTATTATCTGTTTCAAAAGTTGCAACTACTGTAGGTATGTAATTTAAATAGTCTGCAAAAATTTGATCACCACCAAATCTATCTGCATCTACAAAACTTATTACCCAACCAACTCCTAATGCACCTTTATTTATAAGATCAACTTGTATTTGAGCTAAATCTTTTCTTGGAAATGGGTATCCGCCTCTATCTCTAACATCTTGATCTGTTATATCCAATATTACAAAATTACCTGAAGCTTCTTTTTTTTCTACAAAAACATCAAAAGTTTTAAGTTTTAAAGTTTCTACAAAACTATAATTTTGTACTGTAATATAAATAAAACTTATAATTATAAATAAATAAATTAAATGTTTTTTCATCCTGATCCTTGAGATATTCGTATCGTTGATGATGAACTATTATTAATAGTTATACTTTTTGATACACCATCTTGTATTATTAAAACAGAATATCCTTGATCAGCATTTAATTCTAAAGTTACATATTGATTTACATTACGAATAATTTTTATTTCATCGCCCTGTAATATAGTCACTATTTGTGTTTCTAAATCTTGTCCTAAAGAAGTACCAGTGATAGGTACAGCAGAAACAAACTGATTAAGCTCATCTTCTTCTTTTATATCTAGATCATCTATTACATCTAATAAGTCTTCCAAAAACTCTACTGATAAATAATCTATATCGAGCTCACTATAATCAAAGTCTTCCTCTAGTGCTAATAAATCTTCATTTAAAAAATCTATATCTAAATCTGTAAAATCTAAATAATCATCTCTTCTAGCTACTTGTCTTTCTTCTACTACAACTTTTTCTTTAGGCGGATTAATTATCAACATATTGTCAATAAACTGTAAATCTATATCCAACTCTATAGGTTCTGTAGGCGGCTGCTCATACACACTAGCTGTTGTAGCTTGATAAGGTTTATTAAGAGTTACCTGACCTGCAGCTGTAGAAACTATTATTTCACCACTAGATAAACCATTAGCATCAGGCAACAATATAATTAAAGATTCACCTAATTCATTTACAGTTACTGTAAAGTCTGTGCCTAGTATTGCTATGTCTGCTGTGGGTGTAGATAGAGTTACATTTTTTTTATTAAGTTTATTAACACTACCTGAAACAAATCTTATTGTGCCACTCGCAAAAGTAAGAGACATTTTAGATTTATCTGGATTAGGATTAAATATATACTCGTCAATAATTAATTTAGAATGCTCAGTTAATCTAACTTGGCTATCATCTAAAAATGTAATTCCTATCCTGCCGTTAGCAGTTTGAACATTATCGTAAGAGTTTATATCAAAATCTAATACAGCAGCAAATGGTTCATCTCTAACAATTCGACCATTGCCTTTAAGTTCTGTTATATCACCTATAGTATTAGCATGAAGTGGCAGTGCCAGAATCAGACTGTATAATACATACGTTTTGATTTGATCCATTGCTTTCTATTTTTAACCAATCTGCTGCTAAAGTTGATGATTGAGTAATATTGTATACATTTGAACTGCCAGTTAAATCTAAATAAAAATATCCAGCATCTGTAGAGCTATTACCATAACCACTACCTGTAAAATTAATAGTGTTACTATCACCAAATAAATCTACATAGTTAGTTGCATATTCAGAATCTATCTCATAGTCAAAAGCATTGCTATCACCATCTATTATCCAATCTAAATTAAGATAATCCACTGCTGATGATTCTCCTAAATCTACATCAAATGTGTTACTAGAACCTGTAACATCTATATTTAAATCTACAAAGTCTGCACCATTCAATCCAGAAGTATCTAAATCTATATCAAATATATTAGAATCACCATCAAATTCAAAGAAACCAGTAAAGTCAGAACCATAAAGACCTCCTGTCAAAAACTGGTTAGATGAGCCTATTTGATTGATATCTAAAGTCATACTCCCACCATTAAGAGTAGCACTTGTCATAGTACCAGCGACAGAATCAGAACCACCTATAATATTAGAACTACCTAGTTGTTCTAAGTCTATACTTGCATTACTACCTGTTTGATTTATATATATTTCATTATCATCTGCAATTACTGATAAAGTAAAAACAAAAATCATTTTATAAATTATTCTATTCATTGTACTCCCAGTATCCTTTTTCGATACCTAAATTAATTATATTAACAACTGCTGTTTCTAAAGCGGCTTGTATAGCAATTGATTTGCTTTCATTCATAGCACTACCACTTTCAAACTCAACAAGTTTTGTATAGTCTTCTATATATCTAAATACATCTGATGATACTGCTACAGATAAAATTGTTTTAGAAGATAAAGTTTCTACCAGTATTTCTCCTGTACTAACTGATACAAGCCTAAGTGAAACAACAACTGTATCTTCCCTATATTGTTTAGAGGAACCAATGCCTAAATATCTTGCACCTATTCCTCCTGTTTTGAGATTAGTATTATAATCTACTATATCTCCTTCCATGATAATGCCAGCAAATAACAAAGGTTGTTGCTGTGTACTATCATTAAACTTTTCTCTACCTGATCTTATTATCTGTCTTTCTCTAGTAATATGATCAAAGCCTACCCTTTCTACAACTATGAAAAAATCTGATATCTTTAATGCTCTAATTAAATAATTTACAGGTGCTTGTGTTAAAGCTGTAGAAAAACTTGCAAAACCATCTATAGATTTTCTCTGTCCTGTTTGATCTAGAAATCTATACACAGCTACAACTGGTTTTCTTTTAGGCTGTGGTATATTTTTTATTGCTTCAGTAACTGGTTCATTTATAAAAGCATCTGCAGAAAAACATTCTGCTTTACCTATAATCGTTACTAGGTCTTTATAATCTCCTTCTGGATTAGTTAAACAAGGTAAATTGTATTTTGATGTTGATGCACAACTAGCTACCAAAACCAAAGTCACCAATAGGAATAGTAATCTGTGTAGTGCTTCCATCTAATGTATTAAAAATATTTAAAGTTATGTTTGTGCCATCTGAAGTCCAACTAATAATATTATCAAATAAAGTAAAACTACCTTCAGTAGCTGGATTTTCACCAAATAATTGATCTACTAATTGTCTAGATAACTGTGCAAATATTCTGGATTCAAAGTTTCTAATAAATCTAGCAAGTGTTGTATTCTCTGCATCTCTTAAAGCTGCTTCTTCTAATGCTTTTATTTCTGCTTCTAGTGCCTCTCTTCTAGTATATTCTTGATTATCTATAGTTAAATAGTGTGCAGATGTTCCTACACCGCTAAAAGAAGGGCTCTTAAATTTAAAAGATAATTCGTCAGGATAAACGAATAATGAAAAATTTAATATGAATACACTCAGGGATACAATCTTTGTTAATCCAAAAGCCCTTTGATAGTTAATCTTTTCTTTGATCATCTCTGTCTGCCTTAGCAATTTTATTGCTGTCAATTAATTGTGGCACTCCTAGTATAGTTTTTATTAAAGTATCTTGTCTAATTATTTCATTATCAAGACTTCTTACTCTATCTATTAAAGCTACTAGAATGCCATGTTGTGAATCTAATTTTGTTCCTAGTCTTTGTTCCATCGCAGTTATTTGCTCTGCAACTTTTTCGTCAACAACATCTAATTTGTTTTCCATACCATCAACGATACGCATAATTAGTTTATAAATAAACCAACCTAAACCTAAAGCTGCTGCTATAGGAAAACCTACCTGTTGTATTATTGTGACAAAATCATTCATAATGATGGGTTATAGATACCTTTCTCAATCAATAATGATCTATTTTGTAAATGTGCTAATTCTATATCAGCTTTACTTTGACCATGATAAGCTACTGCTAAATGTTCATCAATCATTGACTGGTTAATATCTTTACCATCAATAAATATTTTTCCTAAGATTCTGCCAAATTTACCTTTACTATCTTTTTCTGTTTTGATAATTATTTCATTACCATTATCAATATGATCTTGTATATACTGTGAAGCTAACTTACCTCTAGCTTTTTCATCTAAATCTCTAGTTCGTGATTCAGGAGTATCTATGCCATACATACGAACTCTAGCTTTGTGTAGTATAGAAAAACCACAATCAATGATGACATCGACTGTATCACCATCTACAACTCTTGTTACTTCACATTTATATTCGTACATTATCTTCTTTTTCCTTTATGCAACCCATGCTTTGCATGTTGTTTACCTTTAGCAGTTGCTTTTCTTTTTATTCTGTTAGCTCTAGCTAATTTTGCTCTACCTTTTTTAGTTGATTTTAATCTATCAATAGTTGCTTTAGGTGCATAAACTTCACCAGTCTCACTGGATTTTTTACCACTAGCAGTAGTCCATTTTTGCCCTGTCCATCTTTTTAAACTTTTTTGTGATTCTTTTAATGCCATTTTAATTTCCAAACATAACTATATATGCATCAGTTTTTTTAGGTTCTTCTATGAATTTTCTTTCTATTATATAAGGCACTTGACAACTCTTTAGTAATTCCCAGAAAGACTCTCTACCTGGATCACACATTATTAAAACTTTATCTTGATAAGCTAATTCTTCTATTAATGTAATCCAACTATCTATTTGTCCTTCCCAAAAACAAACATCACAAGCTATATAAATATCATGATGCATGGGTAAATCATTAGTAAAAATATCTATATTTTTAAATCTAGGTTTTGTTTCCATTAACTTTGCTACTAAATCAAAGTATGGTTTTACTGATTCATCTGCATCATATCCTGTAACTTCAGAACCTTGCTTTTGCATATAAGAGCTCAACACACCCCAACCACAACCAAGATCAGCTATGCTTGCATTATAAAAATTATATTTATCTAAATAATCTAATAATACAAATGTAGAGTTCCAAACTTTATTACCATGTAAAGAATGAACATTGTATTGTCTCTTGAGTTTTTTTATCTCAGGATGTTTAGATGTAGGTATCTCTATACCTTTTATATCTAAACTATTTATAGCCACCACCTTTAGCTTTGTATTGTTTTGCTAACATCTGTGCTTTGCGAGCACTCCATTGTCCAGGCTTTCCACCTTTACTACCTGCTTTAATTCTATTAAAAAGACGTTTACGCATCTCAGGCTTAGTATAGTTTCCAGCTTTATTGACTGTGCTTTTGCCTTTTTTTAATTTTACAGACTCTAAACTTTTAGCCTGATTAGCATGAGCCTTACTTGCTTTTTTTAATTTGCCTACAACTCTTGATATAACTTTCTTTGCTCTACTCATATATATTCACTTACTACTAGTGCTCCAATAATAAATGGGTAGACAGCCCAAAGCATGGCTTCTAAACGATCAAATCGTCTAGAGCCATCCTCTAATCTTTTTTCTATATTTTCATATCTGATTGCACATTCTCTTTCATGTGCTGATATTTTTTCCATAGAACTTTCTTTTGCCATTATTTTTTAAATTTAGCTTTTATTAAATCAATCCAACTAGGTTTGTATTTCCAAATTAAACCTAAACCTATAATTGATACTAATAATATTAAAACAAATATTTCCATTATTTCTCCTCTACATCTGTTTCTTCTGAAGATATTACATCAACATTTTCTTTTACATTAGCATTAAGTGCTTTTAGTTTTTCAACTACTACACTTCTTACTTTTGCTACAGCTTCTAACTCAGGTCCACCCCATGCACCTCTTTTACTAGAGACATCAATAAGCTGTAATACGTTTACATAAAAATTTTCATCTTTCATAATTTTATCCTAGCGTTTTCATTACACTAGTTGGTGTAACTTTTTCCGCTATGTCTGCATCTATTCTAGATTTTATAGCTGTAATTTCATCTGCTCCTAATGCAGCTTCAACCCAACTTTGAATTTTTGCAGAATCTAGACTAGACCAATTTATAAATGAAGATAAATCAGAAGTGTCTAATGCTACTGAACCATAAGATTCACTATTTTGTGGATTGCCTTCAGAATCATTATTAGAATCATCAACACCTTTTAATCTCCAGTGTACAGTATGCACAACATTTGATTTTCCACTTTTTGATGGGTATGCAGCACATTGACTTACATCCCATGTATATGATATAGCCATTTTATTTTCCTCCTTTTAATAGCTTAACTTCGTCTACAAGATTATCAATAGTTTCTCTAATATTCTTGTAACCACTCATATCCTCTAAATTTTTAGGAGTATGAGAATCTTTTTGTAATTTTTCTATTTGTTCTTGTTGTTCTTGGACAGCTTTGATTAAATGAGTTACTAACTTAGAGTAATCCATTTGATAATAACCCTCTTCAGTTTCTGATACTGCGTTAGGTACAAGCTCTTGAACTTCTTGAGCTATTAAACCTTCATCAGACTTACCACTCTCTTTCCAATTATAAGCAACTGGATTAAGTTCATTGACAACCTCTAAACCTCTGGCAGAACCTGTAATGTCTTTTAATCTTAAATCAGATGAAGTGTTATAGGTTGTAGCTGATCCTGTAACTGAAACTGAGCCGACTGTAGTATTTGCTTTTCTAAACTGTACAACTTGTCCGTCACTCGTTGTCCTGTTAAATATAGCTGCTACTGCAGCTGCTCTTGTAGCAGTTAATAAACCACCACTTTTTGCCTCGACACCTGTGTTAGCAGAGTTAGAAGATGTTTTACCTACGAATAAATCACCATTACCATCAATCCTGACACGTTCACTACCATTTGTTGATATAGGTATGAAGCCATCATTTAACTCAATTTTAGAGGTTGCACCATACCCAGTAAAAATTACTGTGTTGTCGTTTTCACTAACATCACCAATACTTATGGTCGTGCCGCTTTGTGAGATAACATTATTGTCACCTTCTAGTTTATAAGCACCATCTACTCTCAAATTACCATTTACGAATAATTTACCGCTTGATGTTGTACTACCTATTGAAACAGAACCACCTGAGTGAATCCTCATTCTTTCAGAATTATTGGTAGCAAAAAGCATGGCTGAATTTTCTGCATTATGGAGCAAAACATTACCCGTAGTGTCTCCTGCAACACCCACAAAAAACCTATCTGTATTATGGTCATTAGCAAAAGCTACAAGTGAACCTGTGCCTGAACCTGAAGCATGTATGTCAAGTAAAGTATTACCACCTGAAAAGGTTGATTGACCTATTGCTATAGCACCACTAGAGATAGTTCCTGCAAAAGTTGCTGCATTAGAACTTCTGTTTAATTCCAAAATAGTATCAGAGCCATCAAAAAAACTGAAATTCTCGCTTCCTGCACCAGTCATACCTATACGGAATATTTGATTATCACTTTCATCAGTAAAAGCCATTTGTGCTCGACCAGAACTAGAACTACGTTTTATTGTTAGGGCTGTTGCTGTAGTGCTTGAGGCTTTTATTCTAGTATCACCCTCAACATCTAACTGTACTGATGGACTGGTTGTTCCAATTCCCAAGCGACCTGCTGAAGTTAACCTCATTTTTTCTGTTGTTGCTCCTGATCCATCAGATGTAGTACCGAATATTAATCTACTTGGAGCATCACCATCCGCTACTGTTGCTTCTGCTTGATAACCAATGAAAGCCATTTCTTCAAAGTCAGAACCATCAAAACCATTCATTCTAATAATCCCACCTTGTCCACTAGGTAAAGCAGAACTTGAACTACTATTATCTCTTGCTCTTAGCTCTATTAAGTTAGCAGTGCCATCTCTTTGACCTTCTATAACTACTGAACCATTAGGTGAAGCAGGATTACTTGTGTCTATAATATGAAGTTTTTGTGCAGGAGAAGTTGTGCCAATACCTACTCTAGAATTATTACCTTCTATAGTCATGACATTAGATACATCATTAGAACCTAAATTTAAAAGACTTCCTGAATCTCTATCAAATATACTTGATGTAAGACCTGATTTTGTTATAAGTAAAGAATCACCTGTTCCTGTGCCTTCATCTTTATCTGAAATATAAAATGTAGGTTGTCCACTAGAAGGACCAACTAGATGTAAATTACCTGATGGGCTGCTTGTGCCGATTCCCAAGTCACCTGTTGAAGTAAGCCTCATAAATTCTGTGGTAGAATTGAAAGCATTATTTTCGGATGCAGCAGATGTTGTTCTAAAAGATAAATTTGCACCTTGATCATCACCATCACCAATAGCTAATATACTTGCTACTGCATGACCATCACTGGCTGTAAACGAAACACCACCAGTAGTTCCTGTAGCATTAGTGTTTGTTCTTTGTAACTCTAAGATAGTAGTGCCTGAAGCACCTGCAATATGTAGTAGATTTGAAGGGTTGGTTGAACCAATACCTACACCTGAAGGGTTAACCCTCATGCGTTCTGCACTATGAGCAGCAAATCCTAAAGCACCATCAGTAGGTAAAAATATACCAGTACCTCTATTACCATTAGAATCTATTTGACCAGAAAAACCAAAAGCTGGATAAGTAGCAGAACCTTGGTCTCTAGACATAAAAGCAACTTGGTTTGAATCTGCATCAACATCAAGTTTAGCTTCAGGACTGGTGTGACCGATTGCTACGTTGCCTGAACTATTAATTCTCATGCGTTCCGAGCCAGTAGTTGTTGTAGCATTTGCTGCAGTAAAAAATTTAACAGAAGTTGCAGCATTAAACTCACCCAAAGCACCACCTATTAAAATATTATTCTCAGATGACGATGATTGAGCTGCTATAGCTAATACTGGTTCTTGATCTACATCATAATGTTGTGTACCGAATGTACCATATTTTTCAGCATCATCTGACTCAGAAGTTGCTACTAATAATTGTCCACCACTTAGAGCATCGATAATATGTAATTTTGTATCAGGGCTGGCTGTACCGATACCCATGTTGCCTGAGTTATCAAACCTAGCATATTCGCTTGAAGCACTGCCGTTATTACCTAAAAATTGAATAGAACCATTACTAGTATTATTTCTAGCAAATATTTGTAGTTGTCCACCATTTTGACTAATTGTTGTAAACTGATTTGTACCATCAGTATCTTGTATTCTTATTTTTGCATCTGTTCCAGATTTTGAAACGTGTAAAGCAACTGATGGCGAGGAAGTTCCAATACCCAAATCACCTGCATTAAATCTAGCTTTTTCACTACCACCATCACTAAATATTATGTCGCCACCATCTGCATCTAGAGTTAAATCACCTGCAACATCAATAGTCATATTACCAGCATTAACTAAATTAGAGCCTGATCCTATGGTTACTTGATTGTTGAATGTAGCGGCACCTGCTGCTGACATATCAAGAGTAAGAGCTGTTACTACACCACCACCATCGTCACCTTTAAATATTATGTCTTTGTCTTGAACTAAAGATTGAATAATAAAGTCAGAGGTTGCTCCTTTAAGCTGACCAAAAGATGTTCCACCATCTTTTAAAACAATTTCTCCACCATCAGCATCAAGAATAATATCTCCACCAGAATCAATGGTTAAATCACCTGCATCAGAGATAGTTGATCCGTTAATTGTTATATCGTCTACTGTAAGTGTTGTAAGAGTTCCAAGACTTGTAATGTTTGTTTGAGCTGCATCTGATACTTTTAAACCAGCAAAAGCATCTACTACAGCTGCTCCTGAACCAGCACCATCTGAATAAACTGCTTTAACTTCTCCAGCTGGAATAGTGACATTTGCTCCTGAACCCTGTGAAATAATAATATTTTGAGAACCAGATGTTGCATTTTCTATCAGCCAAAACTTAGAAACAGTATTAGGACCAATAGTAATAGTACAAGCACTATCGAGTGTACCTGTATACTTTAAATAAAAAGAACGACCTGGATCAGTTGCTCCATCTGCTATTGTTGTTGTATGTGTGTCAGCATCTGTAGTTATGGCTTCTGTGCCAAAACTAAATGCTTCTGCTATAAGTTCTAAATTAGTATTCGTAGAAGTACCCCAGGTGCCTGCTTCATCACCTGTAGCTATTTCTTTGAGTCTTAAATCATTTACATAAGTTGCCATAAGTTTTCCTTGTTATGCCACCTCTTCCCAGTTTGGTACTTGAGATGTGTCTATATTACTATAATTTGCTGTTTGTGAATTATCCACATTTCCATAAGTTGGTGTTTGTGAACTATCTACGTCTGTATAATTTGGAGTTTGTGCATCATCTACATTTACATAATTAGCTGTTTGTGCATCATCTACTAGACCCCAAACATTGACAATATTTAATTCAGATGTACCTAAAATGCCAGTAACATCTATATTTGCTTTTGCTACTATAGTTGCAGAATTTACTAATGCTTGTGCAGATAAACCATCAGGACTTAAAATATTATTTGTAACTAAACTAATACTTCCTAGTCCGCTAGTTCCTGTTAATCCTGTAACTGCAACATTAGCTGCTGCTGTTACAGATTCATCTCCTAAAGTTCCTATAGAAGCAGAACCTGATACTCCTGTTACTGCTGCACCAGCAGTTATCGCATTACCTAATGCACTTGTTCCAGCATTACCTGTAACTGCAGTATTTGCACTAGCTGCTACAGTTTCATCACCTAAAGCAGAAGTACCAACATTTCCTGTAACAGAAACATTAGCTATACCTATTACTGTTTCATTTCCAAGTGCAGATGTTGCAGATACTCCTGTTACTGCAACTGTTGCTTTTGCAACGACTGTTTCATTACCTAGTGCAGTTGTTCCTGCAACACCAGTAACTTCAACAGGTATTGGATTTGACCATTCTCCTTGACCCCAGGTACCTCTACCCCAGCCGTTGATAATAGCCATATTGTTTTAAGCTATTCTAATAATAGCATTTGATGCATCAGCTGTAGGGAACTGTATAGTAAAGTCTCCTGCTGTTGATGTTTTATCGCCACCAAAATCTAATACTGCAACTGCTGGGTCACCTGATGCTGTATCATTAAATATCAAAGCACCTCTAGCAGTTATAGTGGCAGTGCTAAATGTTAAATCTGAAAAATCTGTCAATGCAGTTGTACCTGAAGTAGATGGGTCAACTCTAGTTAAACTTGCTCCTTTTGCCGTATAACCTGTGCCACTTACCTCATTACTTGTCGTATATGCTGTGGTACTTGCATCTAAACTAGCAGAACTTGTGTATAAAGCTAGTTTAAAATCATTACCACCTGAATTTTTAAAGTTGTGAACTCCTTCTAAAAGTTCTTTTTTAAAAGATGTACACATCGCTTGTGTTATTGCCATTACAATCTCCTTATAATTTTAGCCATTTCTTCATGACCCTGTTTATCTAATAATCCTGCTACAGTAGCTCTATCGCTTGCTATAGCCTGTTTTAAATATAGTAAAATAGTTTGATGTATTACATCTTTAAAAGCATTAGCCTGTGCTTGCACCATAGGATCAGCTTTATCACTAACTGAGACTATTTTTTCTACTATCCTTTCAGCCCAATATTCAGGACTCAAACCTTCATTATGTGTTGTTTTTACATCTACTGTTCCTAATTGTGGAACTCCATCAACACTAATCATTAACTTCTATTAACTCTGTAACTGTCATCTCTATAATGATCAGTTGTATTTTCTCCTTCAGCTAAAGTTTTTAATCTAGCTAAAGCTTGTTCGTATCTTTTTTCGTACATTTGCATAATATCAGGTTCACCTTTCATATAAGTATAACCCTCTAATAGTGAACCATAAAGCAAAGCACTTTCAGCATTCGTTGATAACCAAGTAGTACCGCTATCTGCACCTGCTGTAATTGATGTTGGACTATAAAAATAATGCAACTCTACAGTGTAATTACTATTAGGTGTAGGACCTACTATAAAACTTGTGTTATCAAAAATAGCATAATGTTTTGGTAAACCTGTCGTAGATTTATTAGGATATGCTTCTCTAATAAAGTTAACATCTTTAAATAATAAAAATGTTTGTTCACTACTATTTGTAAAAGATAAAGAATAATTATCTAAAAAATCTGTAGGTGTCGCTAAGTATTCATTATCTGAAGTTAAAGTACCTGTAACATTTTTTCTAAATACTGGCAGCTTAACTGTTTTTAATATTCTATTTTCTGCTTGTTTAATTATAGTAGGTAAGTCTGAAACAAATTGTGTTTCAGAATTTTGTAAATAATTTTGTATTGCACTTTTTAATTCTGCGTATGTCATGATGTTACTATTTTAACCTTTCCTATTTTTCCTCTTAATATATTTCCAGTGCTATTAACAGGATTAAATCCATAATATTGAGTTGATGCTTTTTCACCGCTATCTGTTCTAGGATCAAATAAAGCCATAGGGTCAGCTGTATTTAATCTGCCTACTTTAAATTGCGGTTGATCAGGATCAAAACAATTGTGACAAACTCTCAAACCATTTCTAGTTTCATTTTGTACTTCATACTTCAACTCATTAAGTTTGTAAGTAAAACCACACCTATCACATATTCCTAATGCTTTTGTACTTTTTGCATATGCCATAATTAATAAACATTATTGCCTGGTACAAATTTTACAGCTGCTCTTTCTCTATCAGCATCAGAAACTTCGTTCCAGAGTTCCATATATCTACCTCTTATCATATTAACTCTATTCTGTGCTTCAGGCTCTTTACAAGCAATATTGTAAGCTAGAGCATAAGTTAGACATGGTAAATATCTAGCAGGAACGTCAGCATTGTTTGTTGCTACATTACCTGCATCTTCTATTCTTTTTATGTAATCATAAACTAAAGTATAAGTTTGAGCACTATCAGGAGTAGACCATAAAACTATATTAATACCACTTGTACCTTTATCTGCAAAAAACTGTGTAGGTTTACCCTGAGTCAATTTTTTTGCTTGATGATTATATTGTGTTCTTGATATTCTTGTAAGTTGCTGATCAAACTGTTTATCTGTGTCACCACTATCCGTTCTTATAAAAGCATCTACTATTTCTAGAGCAGAAGTTTCAGCTGCATAACTACTAGTACCTGCAGTTAAAGCTTGTGTCGCTTGTTCTATCTTCCAAAGGTTTAAGCCTTTATTTTGCCATTCTAAAAATATTAAATTTAAAGCTCGTCTTGCAGTTCTATAATCATAACCAGAACGCATAGTAATACCGCATAATTCATATGCTTCTTCCATGATATCTGATAAATCTAAATTAAATGTAGTAGTTCCACTACTTGCCATGTTTTCTCCTAATTGCTTCTTTACCTTTCTTTGCTATTTTTGCTTGTTCGTTTTTACCTGCTACTTTAGCTCTTTGTTCTAATACAGTTAAAATTTGTATTTTACGAGCATATGGTTTTTTAATTCTTTTAACTTTAGCTACAGTTGCTCTTGCATCTGCAGGAGTAGCAAACTTAATACTAACTGTATCTCTAGGATTTTCATCAGTATATAATCTTCTGCCACTACCTTTAGGCTTTTTACCTGTACCTATTTTTGGATCACGCCTTTTTCTTTTCACTTTTACCTGCTTTTTGTAAAGCTATAGCCACTGCTTGTTTCTGAGGTTTACCCTCTTTTCTAAGCTTTGATATATTATCGCTTATTACTTTTCTTGACTTTCCGCTTCTTAAGGGCATGTTTCTTTTTTCCTGCTGGAGCTTTTCTAGTTAAAACTCCAAAGTTTGCTCTAGACATTACCATTTTACTTTATGAGACCAATATCTAGCACTTAACTTACTAGGATTCCTATCTTGTGCATTATGTCTTGCATAGTAAGATTTTCTCCTAGCTTTGTCTTTTTTTGACTTAGGATTCTTACCTGCACCTTTCACACCTTGCTGTCCAAATCTAATAGTTTTAATTTTGTTACCATCTTTAGCAACAACGATATGAGACTTAGTAGGGTGGTTAGGGGTACGTTTTGGTTTATTGTACCCACTAACACCTGCCCTTTTTAGTCTTGAATCTTTTTTTGATCTAGACATATATTAAAGTATTTACTGGTTTATGTTTTACCGCCACCAAACATACTTTTGACGTAGTCTTGAAAACTAACTACTTTGCCAGCTTTCATGCCTTTTCGCATTTTACCTACGCCTCCTGCTGCCATCATGCTTCTACCCATAGCATCTTTTTTGCCCTTTGGTTTAGAAGGTCGTACTTTCTGACCTCGTATAGGTTTACGAACTAAACCTTTAGGTGGTTTAGGTAAGAAATCTCTACCACCTACAACTCTTGGCGGTTGAGCAGAAGAACCTCCAGGTCCTCTTGGTGCTGGCGGTGTTCTGCCTACCGACATTTTTTTGACTTTGGTTTTCATACCACCACGCAATTTCATGACTTTGGTTTTTTTACCACCCATCATTTTTTTAGCGACTTTAGTCTTTTTGCCGCCCATCATTTTTTTCTTTTTTACTTTAGATTTTTTGTTTCCAGCCATTGTTCTTTCCTCCTTTGGATTAGCTGTTCATAGTCTTCAGTTTTATAATTTTTATAATAACCTTTCTTTTTGATACTATCAGATGCTTTGATTAAGACTTCAAGTCTTTGTACAAATATTTGATAATAATCTTCTTCTAGTAAAGGTTCAAAATGATCTTGGCAAACAGCATGATGTATTTCTGTTTCAGGGTGTGAACCCATGACCCATATATCATTTTGTATTGCTTCTTCATTTATAACACTGATTCTATGTTCTAGTTCTTCTGCTGTAATCTCATCTATGTCTGTGCCACAGTAAACTACAACATCATAACTATCGTTAAAATTTTGTATTATTTTTAATAAATCGTACCAATAACCACCTTTGCCATGTATGACTTGCACTCTGTTCTTATCCCAAGAATTCTTAGCATAAGGACATGCAGGTAAGTTATTAAACTTTTTATTAGGGGTTTCTAACACTTCACTGCTCCACTGACGGATTTCATCTATCAATAGAGCTTGGTCAAGCATTATTTTTTCTTTTTAGGTCTTCCGACTTTTTTCTTCTTAGCAGGTGCTTTACCTGCTACATATGCTTCATTTATATCTGGAGTTGATGGATCATCAGCTATGTAATGACCTTTAGAATCTCTAGCCCTTTTATCTGAGCCAGATAATTCAGCATGCTTTCTTTGAGCATCAACTAAATCAATGTCTGGTCCAAATACTGGGAACCAAATATCATCATCACCTTTTTGTAAAACAAAATATTCAGGTGGGAAGTTACCATTTTGTGAAATAATATATTCCATAATTTCTCCTGTTAATCAGAATAGACTTTAACTAATTCTAAAACTATAGAATAAGTATCACCTGAACTATGTCCTTTCGTAGTAAAAAGAATATCTCCTGTCTTACCACTACCTGCATTGTTAGGAATACCACCTATATTTCTAAAATCTAAATGTCCATTACTACTTTCTGCTAACTCCATAAGTAAAACATTAGAAGTAGCATCGAAAAACATTTGTACACTCATGCCAACAATAGCATGACTTATTCTCATAACTCTGACTTCTGAGCAAGAAACTCCACTTGAGTTAGCAGCTAAAGCAGAAACATCTACTTTAGCCACTGCGGATTCGCCTGTGCCATCGCTGACATTAGTAAATTTGATTACAGCATTTCTTTCGCCATCTTCAATTATTTGTGTTGTTACTGTATCAGCCATTTTCTACTCCTATGCGTCACTAAATGCTGGAACATCTGCACCTTCTTGGCTACCCCAAATATACCAGTTAGTTGAATCTTTCGCTAAGATATTGATTTCAAATAAACCAAAATCAGTTAAAGTTAATATAGAGTTAGAATCACCATCAGAATATACTGAAACATTGTCTGCATTTGAATCTAGATGCACAATACCACCAATATAAAAATTAGTATTAGAACCTGTGCTAATAATTAGATTTTCTGTTTCCTCTGCTGCACCACCATAAATAAGTTTGAAATAAACTCCTGCGGAAGGTGAAGGTAAAGTTAATGTTAAATTAGCTGATAACGCAGGTACAACTACTACTCTACCACCATGGGTAGCTGCAGTTAATGATATAGCCGTAGTATCAGCCAAAGCCACAGGTGCTACTTGTACACCAGAACCATCTAAGGTAAATGATTCAGTTATTGCTCCTGTACTTGAATTTTTAGAAATGACTTTGAAGCCATTCTCAGACCTTACTGGTCCGTTAAAAGATGTATTTGCCATGTTTCCTCCTATCGGAAATAATCTATCATCTTGGCTTGTCTGCTAGGTCAGTTGATAGATAAATTAAATTACCCTAGATAAAAAAGTAGGGGAGCAAAAGCTCCCCTATAAGTTTTAACTTGATCCTGGTGAACCAAAGATACCTAGTGGATCAGATACCCCAAAGGAATATCTTTCTCTAGCTTTGTATCTAACATTACCAGTGTCAAAGTCTCCATCCATGCTTGTTACCATAGGTGCTCTAACAAAATGTTTCATACCATCAGGAACATCAGTGATCAAGAAGAAAGCATTTGTATCAGTTAAATAATGATTAACTGAATAGCCTTCTGGAATCACACCATTGTTTCTAATAGCATTGATGTCATTGTCAGCACTACCTACTCTGTATTCACTCTCTAAAAGTCGAGCTGCAACAAATTGTAAATCTGATGGAACTATAAGCTTTCTAGCTCTAGCTGCAATTTTAAGACCTCTTTCATCAGTCCATTTGCCAATCTGAATGATAGCATCTTCTAAAGATGTTTCATTTAAGTCAGCTGCTGTAACTGGTCTATTAGAGTTCTTACCACCATTTACTAGTGGGTGTCCATCACCGCCTGTAACTCCATCACCACTTGCTGTAAATAGGTTGACCCCATCTCCAGATTGGAAAGAATTAGTAAAGCCGTTATTCAATGGAACTGCTGCTTTTACTTGCTTAGTGTAAGCCATTGCTCTTGCTAATGCTTTGGTATATCTAGCACTTAAAGAAACATAAAGGTTATCCTCCATGGCTTCTTCAGTTACTGCAAATCCCATTGCAATAGTCTCGTGTGTATAACGAGCAACAAAAGATTCTTGAGCAACATCATATGATATAGCTGCACCTTCATCTTTTACTGGAGCTGCACCAAATCCTGAAAGTTTTAGTTCCTCTTCAAATGATCTCTCAGAGTTTTCACTAACATAAATTTGTTCATGCTCATTTTCGTAATTATTGTACTCTTCTCCGAACAGTGCATTTAAGCCTGGTAGAAGTTGTTTTAATTCGTTAGCTCTTGATATAGCTGCCATAATATTCTCCTATTAACCTATGCCTGTTGTGTTAAGCAGTTGATGTCCAACATTAAACATAACTAATACATCAGTTTTAGCGTCACCAATTTCACTATCTGCTCCTTCTACGAAGTCGATAATTTTAAGTGGTAAAGTATTTGTTGTATTTGCTGTACTACCATCTACTGCATTTTTACTAATACCAAACTTTGTAGAACCAGCTGTTTGTACAACTGCTACATTTTTCCCTAGATCATCTTGATCTAAAGATTCGTCTGATTGCATCTGCATTACTAAAAATGGATCAGATGCCACATATGCCACGATATCGTCTGCTGCTGTTGAAGCAGGATATTGCGGACTATTCCTAAATTCACCAGATACTGGGTCAGTATATGAACACCCTAGGAAAACTCCTATAGGTGTCAATGACGTTGTACCTGTATCTTTCTGAACTGTTGTATTCGGGTTATCATCTGCCCACTTTACAAAGTCACCATAAAATATGGCTGTGCCATAATTATTTTTAATTTTATAGTGGCTTATCTTTGCATTGTAAGCACAAGAAACTAACGAACCAACAGGTCTTGCTCCCATCGGAGCTGCTGATGAAGCCATAGCTTCCTCCTTTCAAAAAAAATTGTTAATCTAACAAGACTAAGAATCTCTCCCAAAGGTCGTTTTTGATTTTCTTTCAAATACTTGTTTGGTAGCCATTCTCGAATCTTGATCCTTAAAATATACGTTATCAACAGATTCCATTTGATTTTGAGCCATACTATTAAAATGTTTGTCTCTAGCTTCCGCTTTATCTTTTGGCATCTTGCATAACAACTGCCCACCAATTTCTATATTACCTTTTTCCGCCCATTCAGACTTATAGTCCATCATATGAATATGTAATTCAGGATGGTCTTCCGCCTTACAAGGTATCCAGCCTTCTCTAAATTTTTTAGAGACATTAGGATTATCAGGATTGCCTAATGTAGCAGTTCTGATATATCTAAACACCCAGCCAGGTTGTGGATCAGGGTTAGGTAAATTGGAGGGATTATCCCAACTTTCTACTCGTTGAGCAACCTCTCGGTCTTCTGAAGCCCTAGGGCTACGCACATGATCTGAAGATTCTTGAACTTCTGGTTCTTGAATTTCGTTTACAGTTTTATCAATATTATCGTTCATTATGATTCCTTTAATAATTGTTTTGCGTATTGCTGCGGACTTATACCAAGTTGACGTGCTAACTTAACTTGAGTCCGAGTTAAACGTACATTGCGAGGATTTTTTTCAGCACCAGTGGACCTCGATACAGGTGCGACAACATTAGAGGGTTGTCGTTTCTCTTCTTCTTGTACTTCAATTTGAGCTTCCGCTTCTACTTGAGGTACTCCAAAAAAACTTGGAAATTGTTGTCTCATGGCTTTATCTATTTCACCATAATACTCTGTTGCTTGTGTTGCAGGATTTACTCCACCTGCTTGCAACTTTTGATCTAAATACATAGCAAAAGATGTCATCTCTTTATGTATAGGTTCTGTTCCCATAAACCATGGATTTTTATTTGCCCATGCTTGCATTTCAGGATCAGGTTGTGGTTGTTGTATAACTGGTTGTGTGGCTGCTACTTGTCTTTGCATAGCCTCTGCATAACCTGGAGCCTGTTGTTCTGCTATTGTGGCTTTTGTTAATTCTGCTTGAGCTGCTGCCATAGCATCTGTATCACCATCATCGTATGCTTTTTTATAAGCTGCTTGAGCATTCATCTTTGCATATTGAGCATTGTATAAAGCTTGTTGATTAACAACCTTACCACCTTCTTGTACTAACTTTTGTAATCTTTGATTTTCTTGTAGTAGGGTTTGTGTATTTTTAATTGCTTCTGCTTTTTCTCTTTCAGCTGCTTCTTTAGCTCTACGTTCTTCATGATACTCGTATTTAATTTTACTAATACGTTTACCAGCTCTTTCACTTAAATCAGAAATCTCTTGATCAACAGCATCATCATCAACTGTATCATTTCCAGTTTCTTGTTTAGGTGGTCTTCTATCTTCTTCAGGGGTATCGTCTACCACCTCTACCTCTAAATCAGATGTGTCTTCTTTTTTAATTTCAGTCTTAACACCAAAAAATTTATCTTCACTTGTCTGTGGTGATAGTTTTCCATCATCATCAGCTTTAAACTCAGTTTGAATTGAAGTTTCTACAGATTGCTCACTCATGCTCTAACTACTCCTGTTGGGTCTTCTACTACTGCTTCCACAGTATCATCGTTAATTAAGCGAAACTCTTTTCCATAAATTTTTAAACGAGTGCCAGAATAAGCTCTAAATACTACCCAGTCACCTTTCTTACAATAAGGTCCATTTGGAAATCTACTTTTATCAACATAAGCATCAGGACCAAGCTTTAGCACATATCCACATATGTTACTAACTTCTTCATCTCTAATAGTGCTTGATGCTTTAACAATACCACCATCAGTCTTTTCATCAACTTCAGGCATAGCTATTAAAATACGATATCCAACTGGTTCAGGTAATTGGCTTTTAGTTTTGCTATCAACTTTTGGTTCATTGATAGCTTCTTTTTCTATTTTTACTTTACTCATATTATGCACAACTTTAAGGAAGTTGAGTTCCTATTCTTGTGTATGCTGACTTATCCAGTCTAGCATTTCACGTTCTGCGAGGGCTAAACCCTCTATAATACCGCAGTATCTTTTATAGTCTGGAAAGTCTTTGACGTTGCCAGTCGATATATGATCTGCGTGTTCATTCATTATATCTCTGATTCTAACTTTCAACCACTCAGAAAGTGATTGCTCTTTAATATCAGTTAACATACTAATTGCTATCTTTAACTATATCTTTAGCAATGTCAATACCAGTTTTAAAATCTTCTACTGCTTGCTTTTTGCTAACTTTTTCATTTTCTAGCAATTCGCTTGCAATCTTTGCACCAATTTTAGTGCCTTCAATTTGGGTGTCTGATTCTATTTTTTCTTTTTCTAATTGTAATTCTGCAACTTTAATACTTTGATCAGCTTGTTGTTTTTGAGCAGCTAACTGGAATCTTGCTTGATCACCCATAGCTTTTCTTTGTACTTCAGCTTCTCTTGCAGCAACCTCTCTTTCTTTCATTTGTATTAGAGGGTCCTGTTGCTCTGCTGCTATTCTTCTATCTTCTGCTTCCTGCATAGCTTTTTGTGTTACTCTGCTAGCTGCTTCAGCAACAAGATCAGATATTCTCTTCTCAACATCTGCAGGTATAGGCTCTCCTACTGGTGGTAGAGCTATGCCCATTTCTTCTTCAACTTGTTTTCTAAACTTCATAGTTAAGTGATCATTGATATAAGAAGATGCTGAAGCCAATATAGCTGGAGCATTTGGACTTTGACCTAGAAGTTGTTGTATCTCTGGGTTGTCTTGTGCAGCAGCAACTGTTTGTATATGTGCATCATGGTCTTGGAACTCAAATGCTTTGACTGGTTTATTATTAATCAAGTTTTGTACTGCAGTCACTGGATCAACAGGATCAATCTCAGCTTCTTCAGGAATAACATCATTAACATCTTGTATACCTAAAACATCTAACATCTGTCTATGTAGTTCTTTCATGTCATACATCTCAGGTGCTGTTTGTGCTAGTTGCATAGCAGCTTGATATTGCATAATCCTTTGTGCCATAGTTGCTGCGTTAGGATCAGATACTGGTAAGACATCTATACGTCTATCAAAATCTGATGCCTTTATTTCTTCTTCTTCACCTGTATCATAAGGATAACTAGGTTCACCAAAGTCAGATATTATGTTAACTAAAATATCAAACTCTTTTTTCATGGAGGCATGTAATCTTGCTTGCACTGCACTCATGACTTTCATGTTTCTTTCTAATAAAGCCAAGGTAGTTCCAACTGGTGCCTGACTATTCATGTCACTTACCTTCATGTCAGAAATACTAGCAAACCTTCTTCCCTCTTCCACTATATTTTGTAATAGCTGATAAAGAGTTGGGGAAGGTTCTTTATAGGGCAGGAAGGTTATATTATCTCTAATAGCACCACCTGGAACATCCACATCTCTGAACTCACCAGGCATAATAGGAGTATCATCACCTTTGATTCTAAGACCTCTGGCTTTTAACCCACCTGGTAAATTAGATAATGTACCTGCATCCACTAACTGTCTTAATAAACTTGTAGCTGATTTTGCTAATCCACCTATCATATGTATTAAACCAAAACCATAAAAACCTAAACCTGGTAAATACTGATAGTGTACAAAGTGTGATCTTCTCTCTTTATTAGGATCATCTTCATAATAGTTTCTTCTAATACTTAAGATATCTCCGCTAGGATAATCAAGTGTTACGACATAAGGTAATTGAATACCTGTAGGCTCACCATCTTTCATATCTTCAAAACCAGGTAAATCTAAATTAACTTGCATCTCTAGCAAAGTATGACGTTGATCATAAGTATCATTATCATTCTCACCAGTTAGCTCATTGTATTTTTCTGAGATATCTGAATAGGAACTAGGACTATCGTGTAGTTCTATATCCCTATAAAAACCACTCACTTGCATCTTTCTTATATCATTAAAAGATTTACGCATAACGTGAGTAGCTCTTTCACAAGTATCTAAATCACTTGCACCATAATTAACTACTACATCCTCTGAGGGTACAAAGATACCACTAGGTCTGCCTAGACTTGGATCATAGTAAACTTTTCTAAAAGCTGAACCTGCTAAAGGTAAAGAGAATAAAAGTTTTTCCGTTTCTGTTCTGTATTCAGACATCTCATGAGTAAGAAGATAATTCATATAGTCTTCTACTCTATCTGCTTGTTTTTCTTTTTCGCTGGTTACTTTGCCAACGATTTTTGTTTTGACTGGTCCTGATGCTGGAAATATCTCTGCTATTGCTTGAGATTGAAATCTTATAACAGCTTCAGATAACATGGGATGAAACACTCCACAGGCTCCATTCCAAGGTTGTGTTCTTTCTTCTATTTTTAATCCTAGTTGATCTAAGCCTTTGGTATAGGTTTCTTCCCAGTCTTTTCTAGAATCCTTATCCATGTTATAGGCTGCAACAAGTTTAGAACCTATCATTTCTAAATCATTTTCAGAAATAAAATCTACTAAGTTACTATCAAACTCAGGGTCTGGCTGTTCTTCTTGCGGATCAAAATCTATGATCATGCCTCCATCATCAGTTTCGATGGAAACTGAATCTGGATTTTCTATTGTGATATCTAAATCCTCACCTTGAGGTTCTTGTTCTATTGTGCCCTCTATCGGTGTAGCAGGGTTTCTTTCAATTGCCAATTAAGTCTCCTAGTAATAATTTGCAGTTCTATTGTGTTCTATTGGTTCATCTTCTTCATCAGAACTTATAGGAATAAAGCCACCTTGTCTAAATCTTAACAAAGCTTGCGTGCTGCTATCAACTAAATCGTCATGTTCTGCATTAGGAAAAGCAGCAAACTCTTCTATAACTTCTTCTGCCCATCTTGTTTGTGGTGCCCACACAACTCCAGAAGAAAACAAATCAGCAACTGCATTAACCCTTGCTATCTTATCATTACCTCTACTAGGTGTGTACTCTTGCACAGGGATACCCATAGCTCTAAGTTCAAATATCAATGGCATACCTGCTGCTTTACCCTCAACAATAAAAGCATCTGGCTTATAAGATTGATAACATTCCATAGCTCTTTGTTTAAGTTCTGGAAACTCTAGCCTAGCTTTATGTGCATCAAGCAAAATAATCTGAGGTGCTAACTGTCCAGTATCTTCATCTTCTCTATAAAAAACACCCCAAGTAGTACAAGCAGAATAGTCAGCCCTCTGTGATTTCAAGAAAGCTGTATCCCAAGATTGAATAACAAATTCACATTCAGGTGGTTCTTGGTATTCCCAGTCTCGCCACCACTCTCTTTTAACTATAGCTCCCTCTTCTGCTGTAGGGTCTTGCTGATACTGAGCCATCCATTTAGAAGTCGGCAGTTCTGCTCTCAAAGCTTCAAGTTCTTCCAACTTCCAAAACTCTGACCACAAAGGATTACCTGATGGTAACAAAGCAGGGAGCTCTATAACTTCCCACTGATCTGCACCACCTCTTTTAATGCTAGCATCAACTAATTGACCAGTAAGGTCTTTATCATGCCATCTTGTCATCACCACCACGATAGAACCTTTAGGTTGTAAACGCTGTCTTGGACCTGATGTATACCATTCGTAAGTCTTGTTAAAAACATTTATATCGGAACTAGCACCTTCTTGTTCTGAATGTGGGTCATCAATAATAAGAAGATCAGCACCTTTACCTGTAACTGCACCGCCTACACCTATCGCAAAGTATTCTCCACCCTTGTTGGTATTCCAACGACCAGCAGCTTTGCTATCAGCCTGCAAGCTAACATTAGGAAATATCTTCTTAAAGTCTGAACTATTAACTAAGTTTCTAACCTTACGACCAAAGCCTACAGCTAACTCAGCGGTATGTGCAGTTTGAATAATCTTTTTGTCTGGATACCTACCTAAAAACCAGGCAGGTAAAATATAAGAAGCAAACTCTGACTTCGTATGTCTAGGTGGCATATTGATAATCAATCTTTTCAACTCACCATTCGCTACCCTCTCAAAAGCTTCACCCATAATCTCATGATGTTTACCATGAATAAAGGCAGCCCAGATAGCATTAACAAAAGAAAGGAATTTGCTTTCACAGGACTCTCTTAACTTTGCACTCTCTAACTCTTCCAATAAAGACAATAACTCTCTTTTATCTTCAGAACTAAGATTATGTAAATTATTAAGTACCTGTTTCATAAAGTAAGTATATACCAAACACTATGAACTAAATAAAAATATGTACTAAGTTCCTAGAGTAGGTAACCACATAAGTAGTTACCAGGTATAGCTAACTACAGATTATACAATATTGCACCTCTTCACACACAAAGTCAACATCAAATTACAAAATATTATATGGGGGGCTAGGATTCCTAGGGCTTATTCTGAGAAACAGGGGGGTGGGTATCCACAAAATACTGCTAGCAAAAAGCAATACCCTTGTCAAATATGGTATATGAATGTGTAAATTACTATGTATATGTGTCTGTCGTACACACACGCTACAAGGGGGGGTGGGGTTCTTTTTTTTTGTGATCTAAAATAGGGTGGTATCTCTTTATAGGAAAAACACAATATCTTGTGGTGTGTTCATGAGGATCGGAATCATGTCACCACTATATGTTGTGTTTTCAATGTGTAGTCTTCAGAAGCTGTTCTATCTTCTCTTCAATATCTGCTTCTATCTCATTACTGCTTCTACTCTCTTTGGTTTCTATCACATCACTAAAGAGACTGACTGACTTGCCCAACAACTCTAATGCTCTGACCCTAGATGCATCACTATCTGACTCTTGGCTTTCTTTGTAGAGCCTATCTATCACATAGTTTCTTGTCCTGAGACTACTAGCAACCACAGACTGCTCTTTCTTCTCAATAGCCTTTTGTATGCTTAGTGCTATCTTAGGGTTCGCTACAAGCTTACTGGCTTCAACTTCTACCCATTTAGGTATCTTGCCTGTCTTGGTTAATTCCACATCATAGACCTTTGCATAGGCTTCCTTGTAACTACCCAACTTGCCCCTGATGATTTCATCGACAAATGCCTGTTGTTTGATCGTGAGTTTGGTGGCTTCTTTCATACCACAAATATTAACTGGTTAATCCTATATTGGGAATGCTCACAGATTGCTATCAGATATCAGGTTAATAAAGATGTTGCATATGATGATCACTTTGCTAATATACACATATGGAGGAAATATATAGAACAGCAACCAACCAACCTGCTCCCTGTGGAGCTGAAGTTTTGGGTACTTCACTTTATCATTCAGAAGTATCCCTAAGTGGTCTTACTAGAAGTAGTAGCTGATTCGAGGGGTGTGTAAGATACACCGCAGATCAGTCAACGAATCGAAGACCCTTAGTCAAAAAGAATAAATAAAGTGCTAGTGTGGGATGATCGTAAAGAAGCCCCGCAAGATTACAGGAAAAATTGGTGTACCAATGCTACTGCTGTAGCTTAATCTTCTAGCGAAGATGGATACCTGATCATCTAGAATCACGACACCATTCTTAATAACCTGTAGCGACACAACTCCAGTGTCCTATCTATGTGGCGGTAGATAGCTGATGAGTTAGCCAATAACGAAACACAATGGAGGTGTTAAATGAAAAATATTAAAAAGAATGAATACGGAGATTATGTCGATGCTCAAGGTAATGTTTATTACCGAGAGAGAGTGTTGAGGTATCGAATTATGCATCAACTATTAGATGAAAACGTAGAGGATAGATGGAGACTTTGGATGTCTGCTGAAACTATGGAAACTGCTAAATCTATGATGGAAGCAGAACTGGCACAATTTCGTAAGATTCAAAACGACTTGGGTCTTAAAAGAGATTTGCCAAAGATGAAAATCGTAGACAACGGAGCAGAGGAGGTTCGTTATTCATTAGCCTACTGAGGAGCAACACTGAGAGGTGGCGAAACTATCCAGTCTTTGACTGGGTAGTCTAGGCGATAGGACAGGTGTTCTATCAATTAATAGTTTTAAATACAATGGAGGAAACTATGAATTTAAAACCAACTAAAGCTAGACAGGTAATGTTATCTGTCTTGCAAGGGAACAATGTTCCTTTCTTACTAGGCGGAACTGGTGTCGGTAAATCGGCAGTGGTGAAGCAACTAGCGAGTGATCTTGCGGGAGACTGCAAGGTAACTTTAGATGAGATAAATCCTAGAAAAGATGAATACGGATTCATCGATTTTAGATTGTCTCTGTACGAGTCTGTTGATCTTGGCGGACTGCCATTCATAGATGACAAGAATACACAGCAGAGAGCCTTTTTAGGTAATCTGCCAGTAGGTGGCAATGGGCTACTATTCTTTGATGAATATGCTCAAGCCCACCCCTCAGTACAGGCTATTGTAGGTCAGCTGATCTACGAGAGAAGACTGGGTGAGTATGTCTTGCCTACTGGATGGAAGATTGTCTGTGCGGGTAACAGAGCCAGTGACAGGGCGGGTAGCAACAAGCTTCCCTCTCACGTTATTGGTAGATGTTCCATGATCAACTTTGAGCATGACTTTGATGACTGGTCAGAGTGGGCTATGAAGAATGATGTGCATTCTTATGTTATGGGTTTCTTAAACTTTCAACCTAATTGTTTGAATGTCTTTGACCCTAAGATAACAGAGCCACAACCTAGCCCAAGATCATGGACAAGGTTAAGCGATACCCTGAAGACTAATCCATCCAAGGATATGTATCAGCAGATTGCTCAGTGTGATGTGGGCGAGACTACATCTATTGAGTTTGCTAACTTTGTTTCTCTGATTGAAGACGTGCCTAACTTGACAGGAATACTGCAAGGCAAGGATGTCGAGGTGATCAGTGATCATGGTATGTGTTATGCAACTTGCATAGCCTTGCTCGATAGGATAGCTAGTGCATCTGAAAAAGAAGTCTATGGTTTCTTTGAAAATGCTTTGGCTTACGTTAAGCAATTCTCAACTCCTGAATTTGCTATCTTCTTTGTAAGACAAGCAGTTTCTAAGAGATCAGAATTGAAAGAGACTTCGGTCTTTGCAGAATTTAAAGTCGATAACCAAAACTTAGAATATTAACTGGTAAATGATTATGACTAAAGATAAGAAGAATATTTTAGCTGAGAAAGCTGTTCTTGTTCGTTTCACAACGAAGCATTGGAGTG